>Ga0209698_10001118_pt1 | contig 30863 bp, 10 predicted proteins | sample LitLauG_LLR_2012_FD_187203 | JGI IMG/M metagenome (GOLD analysis project Ga0209698, IMG submission 187203) | Freshwater sediment microbial communities from Pennsylvania, USA - Little Laurel Run_MetaG_LLR_2012 (SPAdes) (version 2) | ecosystem: Environmental > Aquatic > Freshwater > Creek >... | reverse complement strand
ATAACCAGAAAAATCCCACAAAATAACCAGAAAAATCCCACAAAAGAACCAGAAAAATCCCACAAAAGAACCAGAAAAATCCCACGGAAATGGAAGCTTTAGTTTCGAAAAAAAGAACCTCGACCGAGCAGGCGAAAATCAAAATTTATTCACAATGGCGATGTCGAGAACTTTGCAATCGACGGAGTGTTGTGTGATGCAGCAAAGATTCAATGAAAATTCAACTTTGTTGACGCGACTTCGATGCGCCCACACCTCCGAAGCAAAACGCCTCTTTTGATAGAATGGTTAGTTTCGCGAGCGCCTTTGTGTCGGTGGAAGGAAACTTCCGTTGTTGTGTGTGTGTGAGCGCGCGTGAGTTCTCTGTGTGGAGAAACTTTTGAGATGACAGAAGTTTGTGCGTGCATGTAGTCTTCGTATTCTGCTTCATTGCGCACACCAACTCTATTTGACTGCTGCAGCGACATCAACATCAACAACATGGGCTGCCCGACGGAGATTTTCGGCAGTGTTGGTCTCACGGCCAAGGTCTACATTCGCATCCGCGGCGATGCACTCGAGTGCTGGTACCTGAAAACCGGCGAGCTGGCGCTCGACTCGCCGATTATCTACTCGCAGCAGTGGCCGGCCTATCTCAACAGCAGCGTTGATACAGAATCACTGCTGCAACTGTTCACAATCCTACATCCAGTCGTCAAGATGGCCAAATCGCTCGACGAAGCAGGCGTTGCGATTCCCGACTTTGGAGCGGCCAAGGGCTCAATCACCGACATGGGTCGTCGCAAACGTGCGCGTACGGCTTCTGGAAATGTCGGGAATGCTCGCGAGATCGAGCCCGACATGGCCGACACGTTTAGAAAAGATTTGAATTAAAGTATCATGCTCTCAAATCTCGATTTATTATCTCACTCGAACCGACTCTCGGATATCGTTGACGTCGACGTCAAGTGTGGCGTGGCTCAGATATTGAAAATAAGATAAAGCAGTAGCATCACGACAAACGCCAAAACGGCTAGCAAGATCGACAAGCCGACGAAGAGCGCGAATGCGTGTTGATTGGCGACATAGTCGGCGACGAGCGGTGGCGCGCACGTGAGACCGTCGCCGTTGCACACGCCGCACTCGTCGAAGCGCGACGTGCCGTGGTGCACGCCGGCGCAATCGAGACACGTGTGACCGTGGCCGTTGCACACGTCGCACGCGTCGTAGGCCGAGCTGCCGCCAGGCACGCCGGCGCAATCGGCGCACGCGTTGTCGCCGTTGCACACGTCGCACACGTCGTACACAGCCGTGCCGAGATAGGTGCCCAGACAATCGCGAGGACAATTATCAGGTCCGTCGGTGCACTGGTCGCATTCGTTGTAGAAATGCGGACCAAATGGCACGCCGGCGCAATCGGCGCACGTGCCGCCCGTTCCGGCACACACTCCACATACGTCGAGTTGTGCGCCACCAAAAGGCACGCCGAGACAGTCGAGGCACGTAAGATCTCCACACGTGCCACACGCGTTTGACAGGAAATTGAAAATGCAATTTGCCGTCAAATACTCGGTGGGAATCGACGTTGTGGTGCACAAGCGGTTGTTGGTAAAGTCGCACACACCATAGAATGGCGTAACTGGGTACGTGTGCAATTTCTTGAACCGATTGTCGTTAACGTAGATGGCAAGCAGACTTGCGCCAGTCACGCCGATGTCGAATCCGCCGGTTCCAGACGCGTCGACGTGATGCGCGGGCTTGTCGAATTTATTGTGCGATAAGCCGACGTAGCGCAAATTGCTGTAATGCGTCAAATCGGGCAGCTGGAAGTTGAAATTGTTGCGATCGAGCCGTAGCGTTTCCAACGACTCCGACATGTGGCCGGCGAACAAGCCGCTAAACAAACCGACATCGGCATTGACGAGTTGATTGCCCGAAAGACCGAGTTCGCGCAAGTTCGCCAGTTGCAGGTAGGTAGTCGGCATTGTCGATGTGATTTTGTTATCGTCAAGCAGCACTTCGCGTAGATTTGTAGCGCTGCCAATGAGCGGTGGCAAAGTGCTCCCTATTGCATTGCCCTGAAAATTCAGTGTTTGCAATCCGAGCATGTTTTGGTAGCCGAGATTGATCTCGGTTAGCATCGAGTGCGACACCTCCAAGTAGCCCAGATTGACAAGCTCCGAGACACCGGAAGCCGGCAACGACTCGCCGATTTTCGTGCGCGCAAATCGCAAGTATGTCAACGCCGTGCACAAGCTTAGAGCCATCGGGAACGATCCACTCAATCCAACATTGTCGATTTCTATGCGCTCCAACAGTGTCGCGCCCACCATCGACGGAATGTAGAAGAAGAAAGAGGGCGAATCGACAATGCGAAGGCTTGTGGCGAGAGGCAGATAGGCAATCAGTTGCGATTCACTTGGCTGAAACTCGCCGACCAGCGTGCGTGTCAAATTGACCTCCAGAATGTCCTGGCCATCGGACACGCACGTCAAACCCGGCATTGACGGCGTGCAGATCGGACTCAACTCGCCCGCATTGTACCATTCGGGATAAACAGTGCGGAGATTCGTGTGACCGTCGAGAAGCGCAATAAACGTCGTCGTTTCGGGCAGCACGGCGTTGACACCTCCAAATGCCAGCGCTACTAAAAAGATGGCGTATCGCGCTGGAATTCCTCCCGCTCCTCCACCGCCGCGCTGACGCGCGCGCACCTGCACCGACGCTGGCAGTGCGGGTACGGCGGCGGCGCGCGCCGTGTATGCCATGATAATAATGCCAATTGTGCAAATCAAAACAAGCGATGCAATAATGATGATCCACAGAGTCGCCGAGTGCGCCTGCGCCGACGCTACCAGCGCGTGATCGGCCGGAGTGTTGATGCACGGTGGCGCGAGTGCGTGACCGTTGCACACATCACAGGCGTCATAGACGGCGGCACCATTTGGCACGCCGGCGCAATCGAGACACGAGCGACCGTCGCCACCGCAAACGTCGCACGCGTCGAATACTGTGAACCCGAGATACACGCCGTGGCAGTCGCAGTCGCGACCGAGGCCGTTGCACACGTCGCACACGTCGTAGACGGCGGCGCCGTTGGGCGTACCCGTGCAATCAGAGCACGAGCGTCCGTTGCCCTCGCACACGTCGCAGACGTCGTAGCGCGCCGTGCCATGCTCGATGCCGCGGCAATCGAAGCACGCGTTGGTTCCACCGCATACGCCGCACATGTCGACGACACTCGTTCCGCCAATCGTTCCGTGACAATCGCACGTCGTGCCGCGACCGTTGCACACGCCGCACAAATCGTACTTTGCTGCGCCGCCGCTGACGCCCAGACAGTCCTTGCACGACAAACCGTCGCCGCCGCAGACGTCGCAGACGTCGTAGATATTCGTTCCGTACGGTATTCCGTAACAGTCCAAACACGCGTTGCGCGTCGTGTCGTTTGACGCCAGACACACTCCGCACGTGTCGTAGGTGAAACCAGAATTCTCGTTGTTGTCGCATCCAATGCATAATTTGTTGTCTCGTGATATTTCGCACAAAGCATATGGAGGCGGCGTACCGCCGCAACTTTGTGACGTTTTTCCGCTGAATGTTCCAAAAAAAGTGCTGAAGGAGTAGTCGTCTGTAACTGGTTGGCCAATTTGGCATATTCCATTTCCATATATTTGACAAGCCGCCGGTGAAGTCGGTATACAAAGTTGAAAGCACGCAGCTTGAGATGTAATCAACGCATTGTTGTAAATAACTATCTCAGATGCTGGTATTAAAAATATGGAACAGTAACTCTGCGGAATTTCACCGGAAAGACCGGTGCTTGCGATGTAGACAAACGGGGGTTCGAAATTAAAACTCAAGTTTGGCAGTGGTCCAACGATGTTAGGAAGTGTGTCGAGAGAGATATATGTCAAATTGTGCAAACCGGATAAATCTGGCAGTGTTCCACCCAAGCCCGGCAGCAAAGAGAATGTTATTGATTTGATCATAGGGGACTGCGCGAACATGTGTGATGGTAAACCGCCCGACATCTGGTAGCCACCAGTGACCGATGTCGAAGACGTGCCGTCGATAACGAGAGTGCGCAGCGAGGGGCCATAATTGATGTTGAACGAGCCCACCATTTGCATGTGATTGATTGTAAGCGTTGATAAGCGGGCTAAATTCGACCACTGAATTGCCGACGCGTTGAACAACTGGTTGTCGAAGCTTGCAAACGATTCGAAGAACATTGCAGTCGTCACATCGATTACAAATCCATTGACATCACACGTAATGCCTTCGTTGGCACATGCAGAAATGTCATTTGACGATTGCCACACTCCGTTCATCGAGGTAAGCACTCCGTTTAGGAGCATAACATTCGCCCGAATCGCCTCCATAATTGCGAAATCAGCGGCGTTCATGACCGGTAGCGCACAAACAACAGAAAGCAGAATAACAATAAGCCACATGATTCAACGCGCAAATTTTATTACGTTAGCGTCAGAAGATAAGACGCAAAATAAAAAATGTAGCATGCGCGCACCGCCTGTGCAGTTCCCGTTAATGTGCGCACTGAACCCTTTGCCGCGCTGGCAGACGGCGCGAAAGAAACCGTTGTTGTTGTCACGGACGTGTCTCGCATCGCTGCTGTAGACGTCGAAATGCTCTCTGTGTGAGATAACGTCGCTGTCGACGACGATGACATCATTGAAGATGACGGTGTGAATTCGTTGCCCATGTACTCGTGATTGGTTGGATTGTACGTGTATCCGCAGTAATTGGTGAGATTCAACACCCACGCCGGCGGCGGCCGGCGAAACGGCACGCGCGACATGTCGCATTGCGCTAGCGTCACAGACGTTGGCAGACCAAGATATGGCACGGCTTCGCCCACTTCAAGCGCGACAAAATAGTTGCCATCGATTTTGTACTCAAGAGCGCCGAGAAAAGCCGGCGCTATGCCATAGAATTGGTTGTTTTCGATATTAAAGTGTGCCATGCCCGGAAGAGTTGCTTCGAGCACATTGTTCCACTCTTCCTGGATGGTGTTATTGGCTAGATTAAGATGGTAAATCTGTGCCAACGGTGCTTGCGAAACCATCGCATCAATTGTCGATTTTCCAGAAATCTTGTTGTTCGCAATATTCAAAAAGTACAAAGTGAGGAGCGTTTGCCACGGGAAATTGCCCGTCAATGCGTTGTTCGAAAGATCGAGCGCCGTGAGCGTCGACACGCTCTCCAGTGCCATAGGCACTGTGCCAGTGAGGCCGCAATTGACGAATTTCATCGTCGCGACTTGCGGACCGGGCGCGTCGATGTTGTGCATCAGTGGTGCGTTGAGAGGCACGTTCCATAACTCAACTCCGAGCAAGTTGCCGCTTGCGTCGCACGTGATGTTCAGCCACTTGCAATGGTCGGTGTTGGCTACGCACCACGACGCCGGAAGAACGCTGGCATTGTAGACGCCGCTCGTGCAGAGTTCATCGACAATTTGCCATGCGCGACAAGAAAACGCGAAAAGTAAAAACACAATCATACTTCAATTCCTGTGCGCTTTGGTGGCGCGGCCATTTTTGAATGCGCGCGTGTCATTTGTGCGTTTATCTCGCATTTCCAACGATGATGACGCAGATTTGGCTGCTTGCGCTACTCGTGACGAGTGTTAGCGGAACAGTTGGCACATCTGCGCCTACGCCAAGCGCATGCGGTCTTCAAATCAACTGCCCGGTTAACAGCACGGCTGGCATTGGCTGCAGTAACGCTGGGTTCTGTCACGCCGGTCACTGTGCGTTCGGAACTGGATTTGGAGACGTATGCGACGCCAATTCAGCGACTTGCAAAAATCGCAAACGAGACAATGCAGTTCCGTGCGTGTGTCCGTCGTGCCTTTGCTCGACGAACGCAGATGGAACTGGTTCTTCTGCGTGTACTTCTGGTCCGATGCCGGCGCCGACTCCAACGTGTCCGCCGACGCCATCTACGCTCAACGCGCGGTGGCATTACAAAACAACGGGATCCGGTTCGTGGTCGAGTACGCAGACACTGACAAGCACGACGGCTTTCTGTTGGCCAGCGCAAGCGATGGAGGGCGATCTTTACGTAACGCCCAACACGACATTCTACGCCGGATACGATTTTACCGTGCCGGGAAACACAGCCGCTCTGGGCGTTTCGTTTACGCGAATAACGCTCAACATGACAGTGCACTGCAAAGCGCCCGCAACGCCGACTAATGGCACATTTTATATCGTTCTGCCGGCTGCGACATATCTTTTCAACGATTCGAATTGGTACCCAAGCAGTGACCAGAGTTCTTCGCTCGTTTTGCAGACAAATGTTACGACACCCGATCTTTGCAGCGGAGCGCAGTTGCGATTTGAAGCGGGTGGCGTTTTTTGTGCCACTGCTTCTCTTTTCAGTCAAACGTGTGCTCCCACGTCCGCTCCCACGCCTGCGCCGAGTCCGGCGCCAACACCTGCACCAAGTCCAGCGCCGACGCCAATGCCCAGTCCGGCTCCGACGCCTGTCGATCCACGTAAGATGCAAAAATGTGTGTGTGTGTGTGTGTGTGTTGCGCGCTCAACTCCGCCGACTAATCAAAGCATTTACATTTTTGATTGTCGGTGCAACATTACAAACGCGCGCGCAACAATCTATCGTCTGCAAATATTGCGCTCGGCGATATGTTTGCAATGCTCTTGATATTGGGCGGCTTGTTTTCCGCAACAAGCGCAGCCTTCCCTCAATGTCCTCCGCCCTACGTGTTTTATTTTGTTAACGGAGGAATTCCGTTAAATTCGGGTACGACCGTGCCGACTACAAACTGTGTTCCCGGTGGAGTTTACAATACTCAAAACGCGTTCGTCGTTATTCCGAGCGATACGCAAATATCATTTAACGTATCAAGTGGTACTTGCTACTTTATTTTGTCTTCGCAGTGCGACAACAGCGCGTCAACGTTGTATTGTGCTGGAAGTTCATCTCCGAGTATTCTCACACTGCCGGCCGGCGCTCAGAGCGCATACGTGGCGTGGTATTGTTCCACTCTCACCACATTGGTGAGAACTGTTGCAACACCAGTGTCGACATGCGCCACTGCGTCTCCTCTGGCGCTGACGGCCGAAAATACCTACGTACAAACGGAAATTTATCAGACCACGACGGGAACTACAACTAGTTATTCATGTCCGGCAGGTCAGAACTACAATCTTGCTTGGAAATACTACGCTTTTCAAGGAGTCGGCACGTGCTTTGCACAAACGACGCCAAATCGCTTTAATCCGAGTGACGGGTTTACGGCACCAATGGACACTGTCATTGTTGTTCTCTCCGGTCCTTGCAATAATCAAGTGTGTTTGGCGTCAAACGACAATTTCAACGGTACAAATTTCTCTGGTGTTCGCTTCAACGCGGACAATCCAAATGGCACCTTCATTGCCGTGGCTCTGCACAATACCGGTTATTTCGATTTGTACATTACGTGCGAAAATACGTGCGAGTCGCCCATACCGCTGTCTTTCTCGCAAACGGTGAACAACACTTGCGGGGACGGAATTGTCGACACGCTGCTCGGCGAGACGTGCGACAGCACGGCAAACTGCGTAGCATGCAACAACACCGGCTCGACTGGCATAACGCCGTTTGACGTTGTAGGCACGCCACCTCCACCGCCCGCGCCCGTGCCGCTTCCGACTCCACCGCCTCTGTCGGCGGCGCCTGGATCGATAAGCATTTCAGCAACCGGTGCTGGGTGTTGCGGCGGCACACTCGGTGCTCTTGTGCTCTCGGCCAATGGCACCATATACGGCTTGACAAACGCACACGTGATTCAAGGCGACGTCGGAACAGCGATTCTCAGTCCTGGCTCGTTCGATAATTCTCCCGAGTGCTCTGAAATCGGCCTTACCACAGTCGGTTACTTGACACGACGCGCCGACACAAAAGTCTCGGCAACCGATTCGGCCGCGTTGATCGTGGCGTCGCAGATGCTCGGTCCTAATCAACCGCTCTATTCGCTGTCGATTGTCGCGGCACAAGGAGATGGCAGTCTTGTCACTCCCAACGTCGGAATGTTGGTCACAAAGACCGGCGAAGGAACCGGAAAAACCACCTCGGTCGTCATTGGTGTCGATGCACAAGTCTCTGTCTCTTTCGCCAATGGTGGCACTTGCGGCGCAGGCACCGGAGCGACGTACAGTCGAAAATTCAGCAACGTAATTGTTGTCTCGAATCCGAACAACGCCTTCGCCGTCGCTGGTGATTCTGGTTCGCTGCTCATTGACGCAACGACTGGTCAGCCTTTCGGTCTCGTCTTTTCTGGCTCGTCGTCGCGCGCCTACGCCAGTTCGATCAAAACCGTGCTCGCCGAACTGTTCCCCGAAGGCGGCGCGAAAATTATTGGCAATACGACCAACGTGCCGACGCTTCAGCATCCCGATTTTGGCACGGGCGCGTTTCCCGACTCTCCCCTCGCGTCACTGCTCAATATTGCGCAAGCGCGCAGCGTTCGCGCGCGCGGTTCGTTGAACGCGCAATTCGCTCAAATTCAGAGTCTTCAATCGGTTATGGTTGCGACGTGTCCCGATGATCCGCTTCTGGCGTGCATCGAGATTGTCGCCGGCGATCTCAACGATCCGGCACTAAAAGCGATCCCAGCCAGTGTCAGTGGTGTCGGCATTACAAAGGTGCAAGGCACAGAGGACATTGTGCCGTTCCAGATCTCGACGCGTGCATTCTACAAGCGCAACATCATTCCGCTCAACTCGCTCGGCTCGAATCTGCCTGCGCCTCTACCACCGCCTGGTCAGATTTGCATGAATAATCTTTTCGCTGCTTCTGGAACGCAAGTGAATATTGGTCTGTGGCAATCGTACGAGACCTCGTCGAGCCCAACTGTGTTGAACTTTCAACGCACGGTCTATCAAACAAATACGTCGCTGCTCGGCTTTTCGATCAGTCAGGGCTGTAACTACTTGAATTCTTCGAACCCGTTGTCATGCGCGGCAAACATCGATGATGGGCTAAAAGAGAACATCTGCGTGCTTCCGGCAACAACATACCGCATTGCCGAGGTGGTCAGCGCAAACAAAAGCTCGACTCTTGGTTTCAATGTGACTGGAGCAACGATGTTTGAGGATTTCATTCGTCGTGGTGGAGCGACGTGCGCAACGGCTTTACCGATTCAACAGACTTCGTCTTTAAGCGATTGGTTCACCAATCTCTGCTCACCGCCGAGCATCAACGTGGCACAGGGGTTGGCATCGTGTGGTGTCACTTCCGCGACAGTAGTAACGTGGTTTAGCACGGTTGTACCGGCTGGAACAGGTACTTTTGCTGTTTCCATATATGGGAGCTTGCTCCCTTATACTGTTCTTTACGCGTTGAGCTGTGATTCTACCATATCTTGTGGTTCTACTGTGAACTTGTTGTTGGGAAATACGCCACAACAAACTACTGTCTATTTTGGCGTCGTCCTAACTGGCACAAGTTCTTCTCCGGGGGCATACGATTTTCAGATTTTTACGTCATCTATTTTACCACTTTATCCGCCGTGTTATTCTCCGTACACATTGATCTCTGTTCCTTCGCAATACTTGCTTTCTCCTGGACAGGCTTTTACGGAAACATTTGCAAGCAATACAGGAATTGCTTGGTCGGCGCAAATTAACTTTCCCTCGAGATTTTTTGCGCTTGGAGGAACAATAAGTCCCCCGTCATCGTGTTACAACGCATCTAGCTTCACTTCATTCATATGCACTGCTACCACGAATCAAAACGTGACGTTCAATTTGACGGCACCAACCAATGTCAATGGCGTGTTACCGTTGGACATTGTTGGCAGCGTTGCCTTTTCAACTGCACCGACTCTTTATTGCGGAATCGCCGCCGACACACTGTTGGTGCAAGTGAATAGCGCCGATTGTACACAAGGATTGTTAACAAATCAAGCCTTCATTACACCGAATCAGGTTTTGGCTGGAAATTCCGTGCAATTTGGTGCATATACGTCTTTAGCAAACAATTTCTCTGCAACTCTCCCGCCATACAATGTTGTTTTTACAATATCCGGAGCGGTTACCGGAGTTGTTACTTCAGTGCCAGCAAACTGCGTATATATTCCTAGTGGCACCAGCAACACCGTATTGTGCACCAATCTTACTTATTCTACCACGTCGACAATTATTGGATACAAAGCTGCGCGCACTGGAATTATCACCGTTACTGCCCTTAGCAGTTCGCCGGGATATGGCTGTGTTGTCTCTTCTGCCAGCACGTTGATATTAGCACCTCAATTGTCGTGTGTCAATACGAGTGTTGCCGTTCCAGTAATTCTCAATTCGCCGTCAATTGCCACCTATGGTTCGGTAGTGAATTTCACCATCAACGCGCTGAAAACGTCTGGCTCTTCGACGGGATCCTATACGTTGGCGATAGCAGTGACCGGTTCGCCTTTTCAGGCTTTTGTGTCAGCTCCAGCGGGATGTTTGTCATATAATTCGTCATCCAACATAGCATGTGTTTTACCGGTTTCTAATTCGACGTTAACTTTCGCCATGAAAACTTTGGCTCAAACCATTGGCATCTTGTCGACAAACATTGTTATCGATGTACCGGACGTTGGCTGCGGCGTAACAACGAGCGATGTGCTTGTACAAGCCAACAGCGCCGACTGCACACAGGGACTCGTTGTGAATCAAGCTGGTTTTGGTTCTGGATTAGGCTCCATTAACCAGTTTTCTCCAGGAACGTTTACGCAATTTTTTGTCAAAACGGAACTTGTCAACGGAACCAGTTTTTCGCTGCCGGTTTATACTTTTTTGGTAGCTTATACAGGAATTTCTGTTTATGCTCCGCTTCCTGCTGGGTGTGTTTTTACGCCGACTTACCTGAATTTGGTAACTTCCATACTTTGCTCAAATCAGACGGTATTCACCGTTGGTTTTACAAACGCGTTTGTTATTGGCACAACTGGTGTTGTAACTGTAACTGCTACAAGTAGTGTACCCGGACTTGGTTGTTCCATTTCGTCGGGAAGTGCTTTGGTCTTGTACCCGCAGTTGTCGTGCACAAACACGAGCATTTCGACAAGCATTTTCGTCAATTCTCCGGCCATTGCAACCTATGGAACAACTGTCAATTTTACCGTTGGCACGACGAACGCCACACTTTCTCCGCTTTACAATTTTTACACGCTGACCGTGTCGGTTGGTGGTTCGCCGTTTGCTTCTTTTGGTGCACTTCCTGGTGTGTGTACTTTCACTGGATCAAACAATACAATCGTCTGCAGCGTGGCAATTTCGACAGCAGTGCTATCTTTTTCCGTCAATACGCTTTCGCAAACATCTGGCATATTGTCTATCACAGCAGTTTCCAATGTTCCGGATACTGGATGTTCCATAACTACTAGTGATGTTCTGATGCAATCCAACAGCGCCGACTGCACGCAAGGCCTGCTTACCAACCATATTGACTTCGCGAACGCACTGCCTCTGACCAACTCGGCTTTTACAGTAACTCTGACAACTTCTGCTAACGCGCCTTACACACTTGGAACTTACAATGCTATTGTTACTTTCAGTGGAGTGGGTGTGATGACATCGCATCCGACGGGATGTGTTGGATCACCGTCGACGTCCTTTTTGTGTACAAACCAAACCGGATCCGCGCTGTCATTTAGTGGATTTGCCAATGGTTTTCAAGGAGACGTATCACTGATCGCTGTCAGCAGTGCGCCTGGTCTTGGTTGTTCGATAGCGTCTGCTTCGACGCCTGCGACCTTTTCACAGCTTTCATGTACTGATCAGGGTCTACTAAGTGTGCAGATTGGCTTGCTATCTCCGTCGCTGGCGTTTTCTGGTTCGGCGGTTTCTTTCACTGTTTTTGTGCCCAATGATTCGGGAAGTCCTACTAACACCTACACACTGGTGTTAACACTCGACGGAAATCCATTCTCGTCTTTTAGTGCGTACCCGGCCGGATGTAATCTCGGTTTTGATGCAAACACTCTTCAGTGCATTTTTCTGCAATCGGCGCCAAATTCGACCTTCACCGTCACCACAAACTCAGCGGTACAAGGAATTCTCTCGATTTCAGCCGTGGCTGATGCATTTCAACTTGGCTGTGGTGTCGCGGAAACCGATGTGTTCATTCAAGCCAACAGCGCCGATTGCACTCAAGGCCTGCTAACGAATCAAGCCTATACTTCAGGATCGACAATTGTCATCAATGGACAAGTCAATTTTGGAGTGCGTACAAACTATGTCAACAGCACGTCGGCTACCTTGTCTCCGTACAACGTCGTCGTGGTTGTTACAGGCGCCTACGCAGTCGGAACACTTGTGCTTCCCACTGGTTGTCGATACCTGTCGAATTACCAGAATACGACACAGACATTTTTCTGCTCCAATTTGACCGCCGAAGACACCGGCACCTTCAGTGGCTACACTGGAGCTCGAACTGGAATTGTTACCGTAACGGCGACGAGTAGCGCGCCAAGCTACGGCTGCATCGTTTCTTCGGCGAGCGCGCTTATCTTGCAACCGCAATTCTCGTGTGCGCAGCAGACGATTAGTGATAGAATCACACTTAACACGTCAGCAATTGCGACGCCCGGAACGACAGCATCGTTTGCTGTTACCACCGCCGGTCTGCCTGGAACTGGAACATACGGCGTCACTGTGTCACTTGGCGGATCGCCATTTGTACAAATTACTTCATTGCCAGCCGGCTGCGCGTCTTTGACGACGAACACGGCGGTGTGCACCGTAAACGTCGCCATCTCGAGTTTGTCGTTTTCTGCGAGCAGCAATTCGTCTGTCACTGGAATTATGTCGATTACTGCTGTGGTGAACAGCGCCAACACTGGTTGTGGCATAACAGTCGCCGATGTACTGTTTACGTCGATTCTCAACGGAACCAATGGCACTACTGGTGCCGCCGGTGCAACGGGAGCCACAGGCGCTACTGGCGCAACCGGGGCTACTGGTGCTACTGGTGCCACTGGCGCGACCGGAATTAACGGTACGACCGGTGCGAGTGGTTTCAATGGCACAACTGGTGCCACTGGCGCGACCGGTGCGACGGGAGCAACGGGATTCAATGGAACTACCGGTGCCGCCGGAGCCACGGGAGCAACTGGAGCCACGGGAGCAACTGGAGCCACGGGAGCAACTGGAGCCACGGGAGCAACTGGAGCCACGGGAGCAACTGGAGCCACGGGAGCAACTGGTGTTAACGGCACGACAGGACCAACTGGCGCCACCGGTGCAACCGGTGCAAGCGGAATCAACGGCACAACTGGCCCGACTGGTGCTGTTGGTGCAACCGGTGCCACAGGATTGAATGGCACAACTGGCGCTACAGGAGCCACCGGAGCTTCTGGTGCTACTGGAGCCACCGGAGCAAGCGGTGTTAACGGCACGACAGGCCCTACTGGCGCCGTCGGCGCTACTGGTGCTACTGGTGTCAACGGCACAACTGGACCGACTGGCGCAGTCGGTGCAACTGGAGCAACTGGCCTTAACGGCACCACAGGTGCCGTTGGTGCTACTGGTGCCACCGGCGCCACTGGAATCAATGGTACAACTGGTCCTACCGGTGCTGTTGGAGCGTCTGGCGCTACCGGTGCAAGTGGAGTCAATGGAACTACGGGTCCAACCGGAGCAGTTGGCGCTACTGGCGCGACGGGCGCTACAGGTGTGAATGGCACCACAGGTCCAACCGGTGCCAACGGTGCCACTGGTGCCACTGGTGCATCGGGCGTCAACGGAACCACCGGTCCGACTGGAGCAATTGGCGCAACAGGCGCTACCGGATCCACGGGCGTCAACGGCACAACGGGTGCTGTTGGTGCAACTGGTGGCACCGGAGCGACGGGTCTCAATGGTACGACTGGTGCAGTTGGTGCCACCGGAGCAACTGGCGCTACTGGAGCCACCGGAGCAACTGGCGCTACTGGAGCCACCGGAGCAAGCGGCGTCAACGGTACAACCGGGCCTACTGGCGCAGCAGGAGCGACAGGCGCTACGGGTGCCACTGGTGCTTCGGGAGTCAACGGAACAACCGGGCCGACTGGAGCCAACGGAGCCACGGGTGCAACGGGTTCAAACGGCACTACTGGTGCTGTCGGTGCAACGGGAGCCACTGGCGCAACTGGCCTGAACGGAACCACTGGACCTACTGGTGTTAATGGTGCCTCTGGCGCCACCGGAGCAACTGGGGCCACTGGTGTCAATGGAACAACGGGTCCGACTGGCGCGCTCGGTGCCACTGGAGCAACAGGCCTCAATGGAACTACTGGAGCTGTCGGTGCCACGGGTGCAACTGGCGCTACTGGAACGACCGGTGTCAATGGCACTACAGGTCCAACTGGAGCAGCAGGCGCTACAGGTGCAACGGGCGCTACCGGTGTCAACGGCACCACGGGTCCAACTGGTGTTAATGGTGCAACTGGAGCAACCGGCCTTAATGGCACAACGGGTGCTGTTGGTGCAACTGGTGCGACGGGAGCAACTGGCGCGACCGGAGCAACTGGTGCAACCGGAGCAACTGGCGTCAGTGGCGTTAATGGCACGACCGGACCAACTGGTGCTGCAGGAGCAACTGGAGCCACCGGCGCCACCGGAGCCTCAGGAGTCAACGGTACGACAGGACCAACTGGCGCGAACGGAGCCACGGGAGCAACTGGAGCAAACGGAACTACCGGAGTAGCTGGTGCCACTGGTGCAACGGGGTTGAACGGCACGACGGGTGCTGCTGGCGCAACCGGTGTTAACGGTACCACTGGCCCGACCGGCGCCAATGGAGCCACTGGCGCAACCGGCGCTTCGGGAGTGAACGGAACAACAGGTCCGACTGGAGCGAACGGTGCTACTGGTGCCACCGGAGCAACTGGTGCAACTGGAGTCAACGGCACAACAGGCCCAACGGGCGCAAATGGAGCCACCGGAGCGACAGGCGTGAACGGCACAACCGGTCCAACAGGCGCTGTCGGTGCAACTGGAGCAACGGGTTTCAATGGCACGACTGGTGCCATTGGTGCGTCAGGAGCAACCGGCGCAACAGGGGCATCTGGAGTCAATGGTACCACAGGTCCAACTGGCGCCGTCGGAGCCACGGGTGCAACTGGCGTCAACGGAACAACAGGCCCAACTGGTGCGACGGGAGCAACAGGTCTTAACGGTACGACTGGTGCTGTTGGTGCCACTGGAGCAAGTGGTGCAAGTGGTGCAACCGGCGCAACCGGCGCTTCTGGAGTCAACGGTACTACGGGTCCGACTGGTTCAGCTGGCGCCACCGGAGCCACTGGAGCGATAGGTGCAACGGGACTCAACGGCACTACTGGAGCCGCCGGCGCAACTGGCGCTACGGGAGCCACCGGCAATAACGGTGCTACTGGTGCAACGGGTGCTACTGGAGCCACTGGCGCCAGCGGAGTCAATGGTACTACTGGTCCTACAGGTGCCGCCGGAGCAACGGGCGCCACGGGCGTCAACGGCACAACCGGTCCAACAGGCGCCAATGGCGCGACCGGAGCCACAGGTCTCAACGGTACGACGGGCGCTGCTGGCGCAACTGGTGCGACAGGCGCAGCCGGTCTCAACGGCGACGCGTGCGCGAATTCGAGCATCAACAACCAGGTTACATCACTTCCATCGTCGGGCAACGTGCTTGCCAATGGTCAGATTTCATTCAACATCGAGACGCTTGATGGCGGCTCCTCGCCGACGGTTCCATACTTTGTTCGTGTTTCGCTTTCGGGAGCGATTTCAAGCATCTCGGCGCCTGTGAACTGCACGAAATCAGTCAACACACCAACTTACGTCTGCACTTCGGCTGCTCTCAATGCCAATGTTGGTCAATTTGTCGTCAACATGACGGTAGGATTCCTCGAACTCGAGGCGCTCAGTACGGTGCCTGGCGTTGGTTGCGCTCTCGCCTCCTACGTCGCGCTTGCCGGCAACATGACTGGCGCGGCAGGAAACAACGGAGCGACAGGCGCCACTGGTGCAACGGGCGCTGGTGTTACCGGTGCAACGGGCGCGCCAGGCGCAACTGGAGCCACTGGTGCTAGCGGTGTCAACGGCACCACAGGACCGACGGGTGCCAATGGCGCAACTGGTTCGACGGGAGTCTCTGGTTCGACCGGTCCTACTGGTAGCGCGGGTGCTACTGGCGCCACTGGTGCATCAGGCGTCAATGGCACAACCGGTCCGACCGGCGCAGTTGGCGCGACAGGTACTACGGGAGCGAACGGTTCCAACGGTGCTACGGGCGCTACTGGTAATAATGGCGCTACTGGAGCGACCGGAAACAACGGCGCTACCGGTGTCAGCGGTACAACTGGTCCGACCGGTAACGTTGGTGCCACTGGAGCTACCGGTGCAGCTGGCGTGAACGGTTCGAATGGTGCGACTGGCGCTACTGGTGCTGCCGGTGTGAACGGTTTGAATGGCGCCACGGGCGCCACCGGAAACAACGGCGTTGACGGAGCGACGGGTGCCACCGGTAACAATGGTGCTACCGGAGCGACAGGAATCAACGGCACAACCGGTCCCACCGGCAACAACGGCGCAACTGGCGCTACTGGAGCCGCAGGCGCAAATGGTGCAACTGGTTCGACCGGTGCCGCTGGCATTAACGGTGCCACTGGTTCAACTGGAGTCGACGGTGCCACTGGTGCCGCTGGTGTGAACGGTGCTACTGGTGCAACAGGAAACAACGGTGCTACCGGCGCGACTGGAAACAATGGTGTCGATGGTGCAACTGGCGCAACCGGAAACAACGGAATAACTGGCGCTTCTGGACAAAATGGCGCCACTGGAGCAACGGGCAACAACGGCATCGACGGTGCAACCGGAGCAACCGGATCTGCTGGAAACAGTGGCGCCACAGGTGCGACTGGTACCAACGGTCTCAACGGTGCCACCGGCTCGACCGGTATCAACGGAGTTGATGGTGCTACTGGCGCGACTGGAAACAACGGAGTCGACGGAGCCACAGGAGCGACTGGTGCAGCCGGAAGCAACGGTGCTACAGGTGCCGATGGTGCAACCGGCACCACCGGTCCAACTGGTACATCTGGCGCCACCGGATCTACCGGAGCGAACGGTGCTACAGGCAATAACGGAGCAACTGGAGCCACCGGCGCTGCTGGAAACGACGGACGCAATGGCGCAACGGGAGCAACCGGAAACAACGGTGTCGACGGTGCCACTGGTGCAACGGGAATCAATGGAGTTGATGGTGCCACGGGTCAGGCCGGCGTCGATGGCGATGCTTGCGCAAACTCGACAATCAACAATCAAGTTACATCGTTGCCAAGCTCCGGAAGCGTACTTTCTGGCGGAACTATTTCGTTCAACGTCGAAACACTCGATGGCGGCTCATCACCGAGCGTGCCGTACTTTGTACGAGTCTCGTTCTCGGGTGCCATTTCCAGCATTACCGCTCCGGCGAATTGCACGAAATCTGTCAACACGCCGACTTACGTCTGCGTCTCTCCTGCGCTCAGCAGTGATGTTGGGCAGTTCGTCGTGACTATGACAACTGGCTTTCTTGAAATGGAGGCACTGAGCACAGTGCCAGGAGTTGGCTGTGCGCTTTCTTCGTTTGTCGCTCTCGCCGGTAACATGACCGGTGCGTCGGGCAACGACGGAGCCACAGGTGCCACTGGCGCCAGCGTTACGGGTGCGACCGGTTCGACTGGTCCCAACGGAGCCACTGGAGTTGCCGGTGCCGATGGTGCAACAGGATCGACAGGCGCACAGGGTTTCAATGGCGCTACGGGCGCCGACGGTTCGACTGGCTCCAATGGTGCCACCGGCGCACAAGGCGCTACGGGCGTTGATGGAACTACTGGTGCACCGGGATTCAATGGAACAAACGGAATCAACGGAGCCACTGGATTCGATGGTGCCACCGGATCCAACGGTGCAACAGGAAACGACGGAGCCACGGGCGCAACAGGAAACGACGGTGCAACAGGTGCTACTGGATCTCCTGGTATCAACGGTGCATCTGGTGCCACCGGTGCACAGGGTGCAACCGGACCAGCGGGTGCGACAGGAAACGACGGAGCCACAGGTTTCGACGGTGCGACTGGAAACACTGGTCAAAACGGTGCCACTGGATCAACTGGAGCTAACGGTGCTACTGGTGCCGACGGTGCTACTGGTGCCGACGGTGCTACTGGTGCCGACGGTGCTACTGGTGCCGACGGTGCTACTGGTGCCAACGGTTCTACTGGCGCAAACGGTGCTACTGGCGCAAACGGTGCTACTGGCGCAAACGGTGCTACTGGCGCAAACGGTGCTACTGGCGCAAACGGTGCTACTGGGTTCGATGGCTCAACAGGCGCCACTGGTTACGACGGCGCGACTGGTGCAACTGGATACAACGGTGCAACCGGTGTCGATGGAGCAACAGGAGCCAACGGTGCAACCGGTGTCGACGGAGCAACCGGTCAAAACGGAGCCACTGGGTCCGCCGGTGCAACTGGTGCCAATGGTGCAACTGGTTTTGATGGTGCCACGGGAGCCAACGGTGCCACGGGAGTTAACGGAGCCACGGGAGTTAACGGAGCCACTGGAGCCGATGGTGCCACTGGAGCCGATGGTGCAACTGGAGCCGATGGTGCAACCGGCGCAGCGGGCCAAGACGGCGAGGCGTGCGCCAATTCGAGCGTTAACAGCTTCATTTCCGTCTTTCCGTCGAATGGCACAGTGCTCCCGGGAGGTCAATTCACCTTCTCGGTCTCTACGTCGGACGGAGTCGGCGCGCCGCAGGTCGATTACTTTGTCAAGGTGTCGTTTTCGGGTTCGTTCTCTTCGGTTCCTACTCCTTCCGGATGCGTCCTTCTTCTTGGTTCATCTACCTTCAACTGCATTGTCCCGGCCGGCATGCCGAGCACATCGAATTTCGTTGTCACAATGATCAACGGATTTGTTGAACTTGAGTCAATGTCGACTATTCCTGGTCTTGGCTGCTCCATTTCGTCGGTCACTGGTTTTGCCGGAACACTTGGCGGAGTTGGTGCCACCGGTGCTGCTGGTTACAATGGAACTAGTGGTTCAGATGGTGCAACTGGAGCAACTGGCCAAGATGGTGTCACAGGACAAAATGGTGCTACAGGCCGAGATGGTGCAACTGGACAAATCGGATCTACTGGTGCCGACGGATCTACTGGTGCCGACGGATCTACTGGTGCCGACGGATCTACTGGTGCCGACGGATCTACCGGTGCCGACGGTGCTACGGGCGTCGACGGTGCTACGGGCGCCGACGGTGCTACCGGAAACAACGGTGCAACTGGAAACAACGGTGCAACTGGCGCTGACGGTGCTACTGGAGCTGACGGTGCTACTGGAGCTGAAGGTGCCACTGGAGCTGAAGGTGCCACTGGTGCCAACGGAGCGACCGGACAAACAGGTCCCACTGGTGCCAATGGAGTTACTGGATCAGACGGTGCCACTGGATCAGACGGTGCCACTGGATCAGACGGTGCCACTGGATCAGACGGTGCCACTGGATCAGACGGTGCCACTGGGTCAGACGGTGCTACTGGTGCCAATGGCGCCACTGGAAACAACGGTGCTACTGGCGCCAATGGCGCCACTGGAAACAACGGTGCTACTGGCGCTGATGGCTCAACAGGTGTTAACGGAGCAACCGGATCTAACGGTCAGAATGGAGCGACAGGTGCCGCTGGTCGTGATGGAGAGGCGTGCGGAAACTCGAGTGTCAATAGCTTCATTTCCTCTTATCCTGCCAACGGTACGGTGCTTCCGGGAGGTCAGTTTACGTTCTCTGTCTCGACATCGGACGGAGTTGGAGCACCGCAAGTCGACTACTTTGTTAAGGTGTCATTTTCGGGCTCTTTTCTTGCTGTTCCAGCGCCAGCAGGCTGCACGCTTCTGCTTGGCTCATCGACTTACAACTGCATTGTGACGGCAGGAACGCCCAGCACATCGAATTTCGTTGTGACAACGACAGAAGGCTTCGTCGACATCGAGTCTATATCGACAATTCCTGGACTTGGCTGTTCAATTGCTTCTTTCACTGGTTTTGCCGGATCTCTTGGCAATAATGGAGCAACGGGAGACATCGGTGCAACGGGCGCCGCAGGAAACAACGGTGCCACTGGAGCGACCGGCAATGACGGAGCCACTGGTAGCATTGGAGCGACGGGTGCACGCGGCGACAATGGTGCAACTGGTCAAACCGGTTCAACTGGAAATGATGGCGCCACTGGTCAAGACGGCGCCACCGGTCAAACCGGAGCAACTGGTGCCAACGGGGCCACCGGCCAATCCGGAGCCACCGGCGCCGATGGTGCTACTGGAGACAACGGAGCAACTGGTGCCAATGGAGCTTCCGGTGTGGACGGAGCTACCGGCGCGGATGGATCAACTGGCGCCAATGGCGCCACCGGTCAAAACGGAGCCACTGGAAGCGATGGTGCCACCGGTCAAAACGGTGCTACTGGAAGCGATGGTGCCACTGGTCAAGTCGGTGCTACTGGTCAAGAAGGCGCGACAGGTCAGAACGGTGCGACTGGCCAGAACGGTGCGACTGGAGCAACCGGCTACATTGGCGCAACGGGCGCCGATGGCAAGTCGGCTGTCGACTGTGAGAATTCGACAATGAGCGTTGTTGTGAAAGCTCCTGCTGTCGTTTCGCTGGACACGCCGTTTATTGTGCGCGTCGGTCTCTCGGAGTACCCGCACTCAATGGGCAACGTCACCCAGCCATTCTTCGTGAAATTCTCGACCGACGCGCAAGTCACGTCGTTCCCGAGCTTCTGTGTTGACACGTATTACTACGCCTATGTCTGTAACGGAGCACCTAGCGATGCGCGCAACTTGACGTTTACTCTCTTATCACCGAGCTACGAGTCGGTGATCGAACTCGATGTGTTCGCTTCCATTGATCCGTTTGGCTGCGCGCAATCGTCCGCCGACGTGTTTGTCAGCATGTCAGCGCCGACCGGAGCGCCGGGCGCCACAGGTGCGACCGGTGCTGCAGGAGCCACGGGTTCCGCAGGAGCCACGGGTTCCGCTGGAGCAACCGGTTCCGCTGGGGCCACGGGCGCTTCGGGTGTCAACGGGCTTGACGGCAACAATGGCGTCACTGGTGCGACTGGTTATAACGGCGCAACTGGTCCATCGGGCACCGATGGTATGGACTGTTCGAATTCATCCGTCGCTGTTGGTATTTCCGAGACAACGTCGTACGGCTTCGATCCCGCCTACACGAACCTGACATTTGAGGTCTACAGTGCTCGGTTGATGGAAGGGCCTATCGATGAGCCCTACAACCTGCGAATTTCCTGTGCGGATATTGTTAATACTTACTACCAATATGTGCCACCCGGTTGCACGGCGCAGTTATTTAACACGTTTACGTGTTCGGTGCCTGCGAATGTTGCTGTAGTTGGACCGTTCGGTATATCTCTCTTCGCCGGAATTTCCGAATGCACGGTGATTCTCTCCACGCCAAGTTACGGCTGTGCCATCGGTTCGGCAGTCTTCTTTGCCGATCACAAGTCTGATTCCAACGCCACGGTTGGCGCGACTGGTGCGAACGGCGCAACTGGAGCGAATGGTGCAACTGGAAGCGTTGGTGCTACTGGCGCGAACGGCTTCAATGGAACCAATGGCGCACCTGGAACAAACGGTGTCACAGGCTCCGCTGGTGCTACAGGCTCCGCCGGCGCCACAGGAGCAAACGGTCTCAACGGTACAGATGGTGCACTTGGAGCCACTGGCGCGACAGGCGCACCTGGAACTGGCGAAGATTGCGCCAATTCGCCGATCGCTATCATTGTCGAAACAACTCCTGGCGACGGCATCGTCGACGCCTACAATCCGGCTCTTTTTCAGATATTTGTGAATAACAACGGAGACGTTGTTGACACAGAGTTTTTCGTGCGCGTTACATGCACTGGTGGTGTGATCAGCGTCGGAAATGTCGCCGATGCTTGCACTTTTCCATTGCCCAATAACGTTATGTGCCAGTACAATCCTGGACAATCTCCGACTGGAAACTTTGACGTAACAGTCTCTTCTGGAATTGCCGAATGTGAGATCTACGTTTCCGTTCCTGGAGTAGGATGCTCCATTGCGTCGGTCGTTCTCGCTGTTAGCACGGGCAGCGGCTCGCCCGGATCAGATGGAGCGACAGGCAGCACGGGTGCCACAGGTGCAGTTGGTGCCACAGGAGCTGTTGGTTCTACTGGAGTACTCGGAGCCACGGGCGCGGTCGGATCAACTGGGGCTCCTGGCGCAACGGGCGCTGCTGGTTTCAACGGCACCAACGGTGTCGATGGTCAGAATGGTGCAACGGGCGCAAGTGGTTCTAATGGTGCAACCGGTGCGCCTGGATTCAACGGAACAGACGGCTCCGCTGGTGCTACTGGCGCCACGGGCGCCGCTGGAACACCGGGTACAGACGGTGTCGCGGGTGCTACCGGAGCCACCGGCTCTGCTGGAACGCCAGGAACAGACGGCGCCTCCGGTGCTACAGGTCAAACTGGTGCGACAGGCAATGCCGGTGCCACCGGTGTTTCGGGCAGCAACGGTGCCACAGGCTCTACTGGCCCGGCTGGGGCCGATGGAAACACTGGAGCGGCAGGCGCCACTGGTGTTTCCGGTGCAACCGGCGCAGCAGGAACACCTGGTGTCGATGGACAAGCAGGTGCCACTGGTGCTTCGGGACAGGATGGCGCCACTGGTGCTTCGGGCCAGGCCGGTGCCACTGGTGCGACTGGCTTCAACGGAGCAACAGGCGCCGCTGGTGTTACTGGAGCAAGCGGAAACAACGGTGCAACCGGCGCTGTCGGTGCCACTGGCGCAGCAGGTCAAAACGGTGCGTCTGGTGCAACGGGATCTGTTGGAGCCACTGGTGCCGCCGGACAAAATGGCGCCAACGGCGCGAGCGGAGCAACAGGCGCCGCTGGACAAAACGGAGACAATGGCGCTACTGGAGCAACTGGCGCCGCTGGACAAAACGGAGCCAATGGCGCATCCGGAGCAACTGGCGCCGCGGGTCAGAAAGGAGCAACTGGATCGCAAGGCGCCACAGGCGCCGCCGGCCAGAACGGTTCAACTGGCGCGCAAGGCGCAACCGGTGCCGTTGGTCCGCGCGGTCCTCGTGGTCGCGACGGCATCGACGCAGCGGCGTGCAAGACACGCGCCTCCGACAACGACTGCAGCGCGCTGTGTTCGAACGGCTCTAAGGACAAGAGTCACGTGCTGTTTGTCGAGAACTTCAACGAGTTCAACGCCGGCGCCGCAGGTGCCGAACTTGTTATGGATGGCATGGACGTCGCCGTGGTGGCGCACACGAACGAGTGCTTGCTGCCTATGATCTACGACTCGGCGTGCGAGACGAAGAATGGCAAGTGCACTGGCGACGATTGTCACATCGCTACACCGAACCGCGCCTTTGGTGGCAAAGGTTGTGGTAATGGCGGCACCTATGGCGCGTGTCGCAACGACCATCCGCTCGGCAAGGTGCTCATCATCTCACAGGACGACAACAGCGATTTCCCGAATGACAATCGTCGCGGCGGCTTCATTCGCCTCGCGTTCTGCGCACCGATTAAGCTGCACTACATCGTGTTCATCGACATGATCAAGGGCAGCAACATAGTCTTCTACGATCGTCACATGGTCGACTACGATCCGATCGAAATCGAGTCGTGCGGCAAGAATGGCGCGTTTACGAAATTCTTCGACGACATCGAGCGTCCGAAGGAGATCAAGGAGGTCGAAGTTGAGTTTATTGGCGGCGGTGCCATAGCTGAAATCGGCTACTCGGTGCCGTCGCTCGACAAGCTCTGCTCGCCGCATCACGACGACGACGATGACACATCTAGCAGCAGCAGCAGCAGCGACGACGACGATGAAGAGAGCACCGACAGCAACCAGCGCAGCGACTCGGATTCGGATCGCGTGCGACCGACACACAACAGTCACGTGCACAAACGCGAACTGTTCGTCGATCACGCGACAATCAGCATTGGCTCCGTCGGCGAACAACTGGCGCTGCTCAAGAGTCCGAACATGAGCGTGTCGCGCTCGAACATGCGCGTCAAACACACCCTGTCGATCGGCGACGAGAGCGATGGTAGCGACGGCGAAGACAGCGACGAAGAGGGACGTCGCAGTCGTCGTCGTGAGGGAGACGACGAAGATGAGTTTGTCTTTGGCAACATCGTCTACGTGCTCGTTGCGATCGCTTTCTTCACTCTTCTCATTTTGTGCTGCTGGGGCCTGTGCGCGCGGCGCAATCACGCCATCGAACGTTGGCATCACTACGTCGCTGCGAAGGGAGCGGCTCGATATGGCACGTACGCACCGACGAACAACAACATCGCCGGCACCGCACAACGCGCGCCAGCTAAAACGGCGATCCACCGACGCACGACTGGCGCATCGAGCGACTTTTTCGAGAAGCACGAAATCAACACCTAAAAAAATGAATGGTCTTTCTATTCAAAAACTTGCCAAAGAAATGAGTGCGCTTGTGCGCGTTTTTCCTCAGAAACGCAAGTCGCAGGTTGTTGTTTTCGAAGGCGTGCCAGGTTGCGGCAAATCGTCGGCGGTGGCGCGTCTCGCGCTCTACTTAAAGTCGCTTAGCTTCGAAGTTTTCGTTCACGAGGAGAAACCCGATCCGTTCTTTCTCGGCCTTTATCTCAGCGACATGCCGCGCTACGCGTTTGCGTTTCAGATTCACATGGCAACAGAGCGGCGCGTTGCGATGCGCGATGCGATGCAGAAGGTGCAGTCGCAGGACAACACCATTGTAATTCTCGATCGTTCGATCGCCGGCGATTGGGCATTTGAGCGGCACCTACGCAAAATTGGCTGGATTAGCGAGAAGGAAAACGGCGCCTATCGCGCAATTTCCGGTGTGCCGCCTGGTTGCACGCTTGCCATGCAATACCCAGCCGAGTGGGTGAAAGTGCTCTATCTCTCCGTCACGCCCGAGACCTCGTTGCGCCGCGTTGCGACGCGTGGTAACGCAAGCGAGATTAGCGCCTACGACACGGCGTACATGTCAAGCCTGCAAAAGGCCTACGAGGAGGTGTTGGATTTATACGTGCCCGGTGTGCAGACAATCGATTGGAACACCGACGTTACGATGCAGAAAGACGCCGATGGCACACAACTACCAGAAGAGGCCATTGTGCCGCTTGTGAAATTATTGAATCTCTAGTTGGTTTAATCGTTCTTCTCATCGCCCACGGCTTGTGTGAAAAACGGCGCGGTGGGTTGAATGTAGACGTTGTTCGTGACCGAGTTCTTCTTGCGCGCCGCTGCCGCCAACGCGCCCGCATTGTCGTATTGACTGACGCCGGCGAGGTGAACTTTGTCGTAGATCGAAGCGGCCGGGCGTGGTTGCTCGCGCGACTTCTCCAGAGACGTGCTGTCCGTCTCGCCGCACTCCTCGTCGACATCGTCGACGTCGGCTTGCTTCTCTCGGCGATTCGCGACGACACTGATTGGAAACACGTCGATTCCACCAGAGCGATTCGCCACCACTGAGAAAATTTGCACACCCGATCGCTTGCGCACAGCAATGTAGATGGCAATGAGGAGAATGGTCAGGGGCACGCAAATCGAGAAGGCGCAAATTAATACGACCGTATTGCTGACGCCTCGCGACTGTGATACGAGGGATTCAGTGACATGAACTGTCGCCGATGTTTCTATTGGCAATGTTGTGCTGCCGTGTAGGTGTGTGAACGTTCTGCTCTGGTAAGAAACATTCGAGCTTGTCGAAACAGCAGATTGACTTGTCGAAGTTTGGCTTGGCGTTGAAGTCGTTGATTGTGCTTCGGCACTAGACGTCAAAACAGTAGTGGAAAGTGTTGTTGTCGACGACGACGTTTTTGTTGTCGTCGTCGTTGCCAGCAAAGTAGATGACGAGACAGATACCACGAGAGGAGACGTTGAAGCAGTGATCAGGGACGTGGAAGTAGACGAGTCCGTGGAAGATGGCACAGCACCACCGCTACTAATGGGTGGTGTTGGACACGTATTGTTGCATCGATTCACACTCGTGCATTGGAAAGCGGGAAATGGACATGCGAAACAATTCGTCTCTCCCTGCGTGCGCTGGAAGATGCAATTGGCCAGCACCGTGCGAAGCGTGAGCAATTCGCTTGGCACCAGTCCGACGAGCGAGTTGCCAAACAACGACAAGTAGGTCAGCAACTTGCATTGCGCCAGCGTCGTCGGAATTGTGCCGACAATGCCGGTGTTGCGCGCGTCGAAATACTGCAAAAACGGCAGCAATCCGATTTCCGACGCTATGCTTCCGCCCGCACAGCCGCTGAAATTTCCAATTGTGATCTTAACGAGATTTCCGTTGGCGTCGCAATTGAAAGGTGTTGTCGACGTCGCCGTAATTGGACACGAATCGTTGGGCGCCACTGCGATTTGCGAAGAACACAAAGTTGTCAGCACAGTCTGGATGGTGGCGTATTGCGTTGTGTTGTAGGGAATTGCACAAACTAAACCAAAAGAAAAGAGGAGAAAAAGAGTCATTTTGTCGCGCTCGCTTCCGATGCACACAAAAAGAGAGATTATGAACGCGGAACTTTGTTTGCATCAACTTGCCGCGGCGCCGTCGAGTCCGTATTTACTTGTGTGCGAGTGCGGTTTGAAGAAACAGAATCTCTGTTCGAGGTGCTACACCGGTGTTGATATGGCGATGCACGAGACACCGTTGCGCGCATTCAAATGCGTCTCGTGTGACGCTCTTCTCTGTAACACGTGCACTCTCGACGCGCCGCGCCAGAACAATGCGGCGCAGTGTGCAAGCTGTTCGACCAAGCACCGCTTCACATTCGAGCGCGTGAATTGGATGTGCGTTCTGCGACTTTTCGTCATGACGCCCGAGGGCGCAATGCGCGTCGACAATCATATCTTGCCCACGCTTTTTTCAACAATACAAGACGCACTGAAACATTCGGCGCTCTTCATACGCGCCTTCTATGCCGACGCTGCGTTGTATGTTGAGTTGGCGCGTCTTGTCGGTTTTCTCGGCGTCGACCCAAACGACGCGCGACGCGAACATCGGTTTGCCACCGACTTTGTATTTCTTGGCGCCGATTCGGCGCGTGTGGAAGTGCACATGAAAGTGCTTAGCGAGGAGAACAACAAACCATCGCAGCACTGTCTGCCGCAGCAAATTCTCGACACAATTCCGATCGAACAAAGATGAGATAGAGAGATATAAATGTAAATGCCGTTCACGACTCGTCTTTCATTATCTTCTCTTTTCGCATTTCGCAAAACCAACCAACAAGCGTGACCACGCCAAAGAGAATAAAGATGCCAACAATCACACCGCTGGCATAGATAACAGCGAGAAAGAATTGCTCCAGCCTCTCAAAGCCGTCGTCTTGCGCCGCGCAATGCCAGCAATCCACTTTGTACGGCGCCACTGCATCGGATGGCTGTGCAAAACATAGTGTGGCGTAGGCATAACGTGCTAGCGTTTCGTCAAGGCGCTCGACGAGTTTCTTGTGCACATAGAAAATGTACGTGGAATTCCTGTACTGTCGCACTGTCTCGTTTGGCTCGATAACACACTCGTGACCGAACGACGAACCAATATGTGGCACGCCTGCGACTTTCAGTTCTTGTTGAGAAAACGAAATCGAAATCAGCAACGATGACAATAGCAATAAAATCATTCTTTATTGCTGTTGCAAGCCGCGCATGCGCATGATTCGCGCGCGTTCGGCACGTAACCGGGCCGCCGAGCGGTTGTAGTAGAAGACGCCACAGGCGATGCAGCAAATCAGGAGGAGAAAGAAGAGAAGAATAAACGTCGGCCAGAATGTCTCGAATTGACAATCCTCGTTGCAGCGCTGCGCCCACCAGCTGTCGCGTGGGCCGCGACAATCGGAGCCCTCTTTAAACGCACAGTGAAAATCCGATGGATGGCGATTGCGATCAATGTCGAAGTCGCTGGGCGTCGACGCGTCTATCTCGTCGAAAGCACGGCCGTCGTCACGCTTCGGATTGTGCGTTTTCGAGTGCGGAGTCGTCGATTTCGTGTGCCAAGCCGGAGGAAATTTCGTAGTCCTCTCTTTGTCGCTGTCGTCGTCGTCGGTGCTATCTTCCTTCGAACATTCTTCGCAATCTTCATCGTCGTCCTCGTCTTCGTGGTGTGTGTGATGTTTGTGTGTTGTGGCTTGGGGTGTGGTTGCTGCTGTTGTTGTTGGTTTTGCTGTTGTGGTTGTAGTTGTCGTCGTCGTTGTAGTTGTCGTCGCGTTGCAATTCGGACCTTCGGGCCAAGGACGTGCGCGACATCCACGCTTGCCACACTTGCCTCGCGTGCACGGATCGTTGTCGTGATCGTCGCACTCACGATGGTCCTTGACGAAGAAGTGTCGACAACGAAAGTTGACGCAAACGTCGTCGGTGCACTCGTCGTGATCGTCGCACTCGTGATTGGTGTAGCACGTGACAACATCGGAACTCGACGATTTCTCGCTGCCAGTCGACGACGAAGACGAAGACGTCGTTTCGTCTGTGGTTGAATCGTCGGATTCCGCCGATGAATGCGGGCGAGCAGGCGGGCGTGCGCAGAGGCAGTTGTGATTCTTCGTGTTGCACACCGGCAAGCAGTTGCCATTGCGACACATGCCGGTTACACACGGATCGTGACTAATCAAGTGACAGTCATCGAACTCGGGCTTGTTGTGGTACTTGCATTTGTTGCCGAAGCAGAAATCGCTCGTGCACTCGTTGCGATCGTCGCAATCCGACTGTTCTTCACACGTACCCTCTGATGGCGACGACGAAGACGAAGAGGACGAAGAACTGTCATCATCTTCGGCGTGCCACGTGTCGTGACCTTCGGTGCTCTCGGTCTCGCTTGACGAAGCGTATTTCACCGGATTGTGCGCACGAGGTCGTGGCGTGTGCGGTCGATCGCTTTGCGACGATTCAGAATTCGACGACGATTCGTCGTTTTCGGTGCGATGGTGCGACGGACGTTCGGCACACTTCTTGTCTCGCACCGCCGTGCACACGGAGAGATGGCAAATGCCGTGCATGCATGGATCGCTGTTGTTCGTCAGCGAACACGGCACGCCGTTGTTCTTGGCGGCGAACGAACAAGCGTTGTCGAGACACCGATCGTTGGTGCACGCGTTGTCGTCGTTGCAGTTGTTCGAATTGTCGCGCTTCACACAAAAGCCCTCCTCGCACTTGTAGGCGCATGCCGACGTATTGTTGTGCCACAGGACGCCGAAACATTGCGCATCGATGTCGCACGGCGTCAGAATTGGTGTGTGTTTCGACGACGATGACGACGACGAAGAACTCGACTCGGACGACTCAGTGTCTTCCTCGCTGTCGCTGCTACTGCTGCTTGATTTGTGATGTTTTCCGTAACACTCGGGTCGCGTGGCAAACGAGACATTGAAAACAGTGCACGTTCCGCTGAGACAACGCGATTCCTGGCACTCCGACAACGAGCCGAGGAAGCAATCGGCGCCATTGGCGAGAGGCGTGAAGCGACACCGACGGTTGTCGCAGAAATCCGCAGTGCAGTCGTTCTGATCACTGCACTCGCGATCGCGTTCGCAATTCGGCGGCACGCAATTGGGCAGCGACGTGTTGAGCACGGCGTGGCAGTGTCGACCGAAGCACTTGCCTTCCATGCACGGATCGTCGCTTGGAATGGCGCAGAGCGTATCAACGGGAGCCGCGAGCGAACGACAAACACTGTTGATGCATCGTTCGACTGTGCATTGATTTGTATCGTCGTCGTCATCGCTTGTCTCCTCATCGTCGTCCTCGAGACAATCAGAGTCTACGACGCACTCCGGCGCTGGCGTCGGCGCTGGCGTCGGCGCGTCGGTGTTGCAAATGCACGCACCACTTCCGCTGCACGTTCCCGCGCAGTCCTCTCGCGAGCATTCTATTCCAGGCGAAGCGAAAACGTGGGTGCATCGACTTTCGTAACACGTTTCATCTGTGCAAGGATTTCCGTCTTCGCAAAGTGCATCATTGTCTTGTTCCACACATACACCAAACAGACACATGTAGCCACAAAATCCGCGCACGTCCAAAAGAATTGTGTCGTGAGCAGATTCATCATCTTCGCTGCTGTCATCATCATCGTCGTCGGCGAGTGAGATTTTTACTTCGCGATCGCGTTTGCGTCGCATTGGAGTAGGCATCGGCGTCGCAAGCGTTGTCGTCGAGACCGTGCGCCGATGAAAGATGTGCGCGCATTGTTCGTCGCTTGTGCACATGAAAATCGGCGTCGGTGGAGGCGTTGGATCGGCCGGGCCGGTTGCGCCTTCAGCTCCCGTAGCGCCTTCGGCTCCCGTAGCGCCCGTGGCACCATAACCCGTCGGACCCGACACACCAGTGGAACCTGTCGCGCCGTCGGCGCCCGAGGCACCAGTCGGGCCAACATAGCCAGATATTCCAGGCGGGCCGGAGACGCCAGTCGGACCCGTCACTCCGGTGGCGCCTGTGGCGCCCGTTGCACCACTTGCGCCAATGGGACCGACGTATCCCGTGTCGCCAGTTGAACCCGTGGCGCCGGTAGGTCCCGTAACGCCCGGAGGACCGCTGTAACCCGCTGCACCTGTCATGCCTGTGGCACCTTGGTAGCCAGTGGCTCCCGTGGCACCTTCATAACCAGTTGCTCCCGTGACACCTTCATAGCCAGTTGCTCCAGTTGGGCCAGTTTCGCCGATTGGACCACTAACACCAGACGCACCAGTCGGACCAGGTACACCCGAAACACCAGTGGCACCCGAAACACCAGTGGCTCCCGAAACACCAGTGGCTCCCGAAACACCAGTGGCTCCCGAAACACCAGTGGCTCCCGAAACACCAGTGGCTCCCGAAACA
>Ga0209698_10001117_pt1 | contig 30869 bp, 24 predicted proteins | sample LitLauG_LLR_2012_FD_187203 | JGI IMG/M metagenome (GOLD analysis project Ga0209698, IMG submission 187203) | Freshwater sediment microbial communities from Pennsylvania, USA - Little Laurel Run_MetaG_LLR_2012 (SPAdes) (version 2) | ecosystem: Environmental > Aquatic > Freshwater > Creek >... | reverse complement strand
GTCTGCAAACCAAGGCTGTGGACATCGGTGATGAACACCAGCAGCCCCGCCAGCTTCTGTCCGCTTTTCGCCAACCCGAACTCATAAGCCTGCTTGATCGAGTTGGTGGTGTCTGTCGCGCCGTTCGCCAGCCCGATGACTTTCGCCCCGGACGCCTGCGCCTGCACCAGGTATGACGAAAAATCCGAGTTGTTGACGGGGTGGATCGCCTCACCCAGCACCTTGCCGCCGTTCGCCTTCACCACCTCCATCGTGTCCTTGGCCAGCGCGTGGCCGAACGCGTAGTCCGCGGTCAGGAAGAACCAGGTGTCGCCGCCGCTTTTCACCACCGCCGACCCGGTGCCGCGCGCCAGCGCGACGGTGTCGTAGGTCCAGTGGAACCCGAACGGCGAGCACGCCTTGCCGGTGATGTCCGATGACCCCGGGCCGGAGAACAGCGCGATCTTCTGGCGTTGCTTCGCGATCTCCTGCACCGCCAGCGCGACCGAGGAGAACGGCATGTCGACGATGGCATCGACACCCTCGGCGTCATACCAGCGCGTGGCGATCGAGGATCCGATATCGGCCTTGTTCTGGTGATCGGCGAAGATGATCTCGATCCGCTTGCCGTTGATCGCCCCACCGGCATCCTCGGCCGCCATGCGCGCGGCGATAACCGATCCCTGGCCGGACAGGTCGGCGTTCATGCCGGTCTGGTCGTTCAGCACGCCGATTTTGATCATGTCGCCGGCGGCCCGAGAGCCGGAGGCACCAGCCAGACACAACAAAGCCGACAGCGCGGCCCCAAGAATAATGCGCATCAGAACGTTTCCCGTTGGTTGGTTCGGACGACCCGGATGCAGGCGGCCCGCGGATTTGATCCGTCGGCGATACCGTCAATCGCCGGGGCGCGCAACTGTCGTTCGGCCCTGTCGAGGCAATCTTTAGACCACCATCGCGGCGGCTCTGGCCATCTTGCCGCGCACCCGCTCCCGGTGCGCCGTATACAGGCCGCTGGCGATGATGATGCCCGCGCCGGTCAGCGTCCACTGGTCCGGCAGGCTGCCGAACACCAGGAATCCCAGCACCGTCACCCACAGCAACTGTCCGTAGAAGAACGGCGCCAGCAGCGACGCCGGGGCGATCCGGTGCGCCAGGATCACCATCCATTGACCGCCCGAGGCCAGGACTCCCAGCACCAGTGACAGGCCCAGTTGCTTCGGGGTGGGCCAGACCGCCTCGAACGGCAGCATCAGCGTCAGGATGGCGGTGCCGATCGCCGCCGACCACAGGACCGTGGTCTGCGGTGCGTCAGTGTTGGAGATCTTGCGGGTGATGATCAGCGCCAAAGCCCAACAGAACGCGCTGGCGACGCCGAATAGCGCGGCCGGCTGGAAGCCGCCCATGCCGGGCCGAACCACCACCAGCATCCCCACCATGCCGGCGGCGACGGCGGCCCAGCGGCGGGTGCCGACGATCTCGCCCAGCAGGGGAATGGACAGAATGGTGATCAGCAGCGGCGACAGGAAGCTGATGGTCGTCGCCTGCGCCATGGTCATCTGCCGCACGCCATGCACGAACAGGATCGAGGACGCGACCACGCACAATCCCCGCGTCACCTGCAAGCGCGGATTGCGCGGCCGGATCGACCGCCGTGGTCCGCGGCCAACCAGGATCAGCGCCATGACCAGGAACAGGACATAGCGGATCCACATGAACTCGACGATCGGCAAACCGCCGCTGAGATACTTCGAAATGGTATCGGCCGAGGCGAACAGCACCGTCGCGCTGACCGCCAGCACGATGGCCTTGAGGGGTTCGTCTGCTTGCATGCGGGCTTATAGCGAAACAGTTGCGCCCGCGACAGCGTCGATTAGCGGTGCCATCACACCACCCGGTAGACCTGCCTGCTCCCGGCATCACGATACAGATCCACCCGCGCGCCGTCCCAATGGTAGTCGAGATGCCGTCCCTGAGTCGGCGCCGACGCCAGATCCGGATAAAACAGCCCAGCACATGTGCCGCCCGCGTGTCTGACGCTCGGGTAGACAACGCCGTCCGACCCCAAGGCAAGCAACTCCGAACCCAGCGTCTGGCTGAACGCGTAATCGTCCGCCGCAAGCACGGGCGTGGTCGCGCCGATCGCACCGGCGTCGTGCAGATTGGCATGCACATCAAGAACGATTTCCCGAAATTGCGAGGTCCATCCAGGCGCCTGTCCCGTCGCCGTCATGAAACGGGCATGGTGATGCATCGTCTCGAACAACGCGGTCTCGAACGTCTTGCCCACATAAAGGACGCCAAAGCCGCCGTCACTGAACCGGCTGGGCCGATCCATGCTGACATGGGTGAACGGAGCCATCAGATACGACGCGTGCGGCCCCGCCACCCGCCGAGCGGGTGGGACCAGCGCAATATTACCGATGCTGTCCATCAGCCGCGGATTGGTCTTCATCTCGGCGGCGATCAGCAGCGGCCAATCGGCCGGATCGGCGATCTCCTCGAACAGATCGATCGGCGGATACAGGCTTCTGACGATCCGCGCCGCGCGCCGCCATATGACGGAGACGACAGGAATCCGGTCAGCCTCGCTCACCAGGCGCCGCGCTCCGCGTCCAGATAGCGCCGGACCCGCATCAGGTCGGTCAATTCGCCACCCAGCATGATATCGAGGGCGGAGCGTCCCCCGAACGTCTGGTTCGGTAACCGGGGCCAGTCGTACGCCCTGTCCGGTTCCCGAAAAATGAGCCGCAGAGCCTTGTGAATACCCATCAGGTTGGACAGCCTGGCCTTCTGGTCGCGCCCGATGCGACCGATCGCACCGGTCTTCCAGCGAGCGAACGTGCGCGGCGGCAGGTCAAGCAGAACCGCCGCCTCCGCATCCGAAATCCTCCAAAGCCCGAACAAATTCACGCACGCTCGGAACATCGCCGCACCTTCCGGATCGGTGATGGGGGCAGGGGAGAAGGTCTGGGTGGCGGTTCCGATTGGAATGAGTTCTGGCATGGGATCCTACAATATGGCGTAATATAGGAGACCGAGCGCCATTTGGCAAGTTATCCGATCTGCCCAACCAAAGCGAGGGATCACCAGGACAATAGCATTGGAAATGTCCCGGGCCTTGCACCCGGCGCAGCAATTCAAGGTAAGACTTTTCAACCGCAAATACCGCAAATACCGCAAATGAGCCCAAATCGGCGTTCCGAACACCGCTCGAGTGCGCATGCGGGTCCATCGGCGATCATTTGCGGTTGAAAACCCTGGCTTCCGCCAACCCAACCCCGAGCGGTTAGCGTCCAGGCGGTTTCAAATACGATGCCTCTGCTGGAGCCACTCGCAAGTCTTGATAATCCGTCGTTCATAGGATACATTTAGGGATGATCGAAATCCGCCAAACCGAAACATTCGCGGCTTGGCTGGATGGGCTACGCGATGTGCAGGCGGTGGCGCGCATCGAGGTCCGCATCCGCCGGCTTTCGCTCGGTAATCCCGGCGACGTCAAGCCGGTCGGCGAGGGTGTTTCGGAACTGCGGATCGACTACGGGCCTGGCTACCGCGTCTATTTCATCCGGCGCGGCACACTGGTTGTCTTGTTGCTGTGCGGCGGCGACAAGCGGACCCAAGACCGAGACATCGCCGCCGCCAAGACAATGGTTCGGGAAGTTTAGGACAAGTACATGGCACTGAAAACGACCCCCTGGGATGCGGCGGACCGTCTAACCTCCGCCGAAAGTATTGCCGCCTATCTCGACGCCGCTTTCGAGGATGGAGACCCCGACCTGATCCGGGCCGCCCTCGGCGACGTCGCCCGCGCCAAAGGTATGACAGAAATCGCCGAGGCAACCGGGCTCAGCCGGACCAGCCTCTACAAAGCGCTATCGCAGGACGGAAATCCGGAATTCACCACCGTGGTTAAGGTCTTGCAATCGCTCGGTTTTCGGATCGGGATACAGCGAGCGGCATAGCCCGGCGAGGGTAGCTGGACAATCCGGCCGCTGGCCATGCTCAGCCAGGTAACCGCAGCTTCATTTCGACCCGTATCCCCCACCACCCGGCGTTTCGATAACGAACGCATCGCCCGGCAGCAGCTCCGCCCGATCCGTCCCGGTCAACACCTCGCGCGACCCGTCCGCCCGTTCCACCCATTGCAGGCCACGCGCCCCATCCGCACCCCCCGCCAGCCCAAACGGAGCCACTTCCCGCCGCGAAGAAACGATCACCGCCGTCATCTGCTCCAGGAACCGGATACGGCGCACCGAACCGTCGCCGCCGGTCCATTTGCCGGCCCCGCCAGACCCGTGGCGGATCGCGAACAATTCCTGCCGAACCGGATAGCGCAGCTCCAAAATCTCCGGGTCGGTCATGCGCGTGTTGGTCATATGCGTCTGGATCGCCGAGGTGCCGTCGAACCCTGGCCCCGCGCCCGTGCCGCCGCAAATCGTCTCGTAGTATTGGCGCGTCGCGTCCCCGAACAAAAAATTGTTCATCGTCGCCTGCGAACACGCGATCACCCCCAGCGCCCCAAAGATCGCGTTGCAGGTGGCCTGGGAGACTTCGGTGTTACCCGCGACCACCGCCGCCCCGGGATACGGAGACAGGAACGTTCCGGGAGGAATAATCAGCGTCAACGGCTTCAAACACCCATCGTTCAGCGGAATATCGTCCCCCACCAGACACCGAAACACATACAGCACAGCCGCTCTTGTCACCGCCGGCGGCGAGTTGAAATTCCCCTCGTGCTGCGGCCCGGTGCCAGTGAAATCCACAGTCGCACAGCGGTTTTCCTTGTCCACGCTGACCGAGACGCACAGGTCGCGGCCATTATCCATCTTGTAATCAAAACGGCCGGAGCCCAGTCGTTCGATCACCCGGCGAACCGATTCCTCGGCGTTGTCCATGACGTGGCGCATATACGCGCTGACCACCGGCCAACCGTAGTGCGAAACCACGCGCCGCAGTTCCTGCACGCCTTTTTCGTTGGCGGCGACCTGCGCCTTGATGTCGGCGACGTTCACGTCAGGACTGCGCGCCGGATAGCGCGCGCCGCTCAACACAGCGCGGAATTCGGTTTCCCGGAAATGTCCGCCATCCACCAGCAGGAAATCGTCGATGACGACCCCTTCTTCTTCCAGCGTGCGCGACATCGGTGGTGTCGAGCCGGGGGTAATGCCGCCGATATCCGCATGGTGGCCGCGGCTGCCGACAAAGAACAGAATCTCGCGCCCGCTGACGTCGAACACCGGCGTGATGACGGTGATATCCGGCAGATGCGTGCCGCCGTTGAACGGGTTGTTCAGCGCCACGACGTCGCCTGGTTTCAACGTCGCACGCCGATTGTTCAGCACGGTGCGGACACTTTCGCCCATGGCGCCGAGATGCACCGGCACATGCGGCGCATTGGCGACCAGACCGCCGGTGGCGTCGAAGATGGCGCAGGAAAAATCCAGGCGCTCCTTGATGTTGACGCTCATGGCGGTGTTTTGCAGCACCGCGCCGGTCTGTTCCGCGACATTCATGAACAGGTTGTTGAACAATTCCAGCAGCACCGGATCGGCGCGTTCGCTGCCGGCCGGAACGCGTGAGGCCAGCACTTCGGTGCGGCGCAGGATCATGTGATCCAGACTGGTGATTTCGGCGGTCCAGCCGGGTTCGATGACGGTGGTGGCGTTGGCCTCACGCACCAGCGCCGGACCGGCGATCCGGTCGCCGGCCAGTAACGAGGTGCGTTCCAGCACGGGGGCGTCGACCTCCACCCCGCCGGTGAAGATGCGGACGCGGTCGATGACGTCTGGTGCGCCGTCCAGTCGGGGCGGCAAGGTTGCCTCGGCAACGACCGTGCCCGGAAGTGTCGCCTCGGCGGCCACCGTTTCGACGATCACCGGTCGTTCAGGTGTCGCGAAGCCGAACCGGGTGCGATGCGCGGCGGTGAAGTCGGCAAAAATCGTTTCCAGGTCACGCAGCGGAACGATCAGCGCGGCTTCGGTGCCGGCGTAGCGCAAATGCAACGTCCGCGCCGTGGTGACATCGCCGGGGTTGGCTCCCTGCGCCACCAAAGCGGCAACCGCATCCGCCGCCAGCCGGTCCGCCAGGATCAACAGTTCCGGAATCGTGTCGGCGCGCAGCGGAATTTCGACAGCTTGCTCCTTCATCGTGGTCTGATCGGCGAGACCCATCCCATACGCGGACAGAACGCCAGCGTAAGGATGAATAAACACTGTCTCCATCCCCAGCGCATCGGCCACGAAGCACGCGTGCTGCCCCCCGGCACCCCCGAAACATTGCAGGGCGAAGCTGGAAACATCATGGCCCTTCTGCACCGAAACCTGCTTGATCGCATTCGCCATGTTGGCCACCGCGATTTGCAGGAACCCTTCCGCCACCTGGTGCGGGGTCCGGCCAATCTCCTTGGCCAATTCAGCGAATTTCGCGGTCACCACCTCGGCGTCGAGCGGCTGATCGGCGTGCGGCCCGAAAATCGCCGGAAAATGCGCCGGCTGGATCTTGCCCACGCAAACATTCGCGTCCGTCACCGTCAACGGCCCGCCGCGCCGATAGCACGCCGGCCCGGGGTTGGCCCCCGCGGAGTCCGGTCCGACCCGCATGCGCGCGCCGTCGAAATGCAGGATCGATCCGCCGCCCGCCGCCACGGTATTGATCGCCATCATCGGCGCTCGCATCCGCACGCCTGCGACGGCGGTTTCAAACGCGCGCTCGAACGCGCCGGCATACAGCGCCACATCGGTCGAGGTGCCGCCCATGTCGAAACCGATGATCTGATCGAACCCCGCCATCCCGGCGGTGCGCGCCGCCCCGACGATGCCGCCGGCCGGGCCGGACAGGATGGCGTCCTTGCCCTGGAAATTGTCTGATGTGGTCAGGCCGCCATTGGATTGCATGAAATAGATGCGTGTCGCCGGCAGTTCCGACGCCACCTGATCGACATAGCGGCGCAGGATCGGCGACAGATAGGCGTCCACCACCGTGGTATCGCCGCGCGGCACCAGACGCAGCAGCGGACTGACGGCGTGACTGGCCGAGACCTGACTGAACCCGGCCTCCCGAGCCAGGGCGGCCAGAAACTGTTCGTGGGCGGGGTATTTCCAGGCGTGCATCATCACGATGGCGCAAGCATCGATCCCGTCGGCGCGCGCCTTCGCCAGTTCCGCTCGGGCGACGGCGGGATCGAACGCCTCGATTTCGGTGCCATCCACGCCGAACCGGCCGGGAATTTCCGCGACCCGTTCATACAGCATCGAGGGCAGCGTGATGGCGAGGTCGAACAGCCGCGGGCGGGCCTGGTTGCCGATCCGCAGCGCATCCGCGAATCCGGTATTGACCAGCAGCAGGGTGCGATCGCCCTTCCGCTCCAGCAGCGCGTTGGTGGCGACGGTGGTGCCCATTTTGACGGCCTCGATCAGACCCGGCGGGATCGGCGCGTCCCATGCCAGGCCGAGGATCGACTTGATCCCCGCGATCGCGGCGTCCTTGTACCGTTCCGGGTTTTCCGACAACAACTTATGGGTGGACAGTGCCCCGGTCGGGTCGCGCGCGACAATGTCGGTGAAAGTGCCGCCGCGGTCGACCCAGAATTGCCACATCGTGCTGTCCTATCCTTGCCGGCGCATGAGGACAGAATTGCGCCGGCCGAGGCAAGCCCCCACACGATGATTCGTGTGCCGCCGGTTCTAACGCGCTATACTGGTTAATATCGAATCCAAAAGGATACCGCATGTCCGCCAGCACGTTGCCGAACGCCACCTTGACCGCCGCCTACGAAGCGATGACTCCAGGATCAGCCGCGCTCGCCGCCAAGGCTCGGACCGTCATGCCGAGCGGGCTGGCGCATGACAGCCGGCATTTCGATCCGTATCCGATCTATGTCGAACGCGGCCTGGGGCCGGTGAAATGGGATGTCGACGGCAACAAATACGTCGATTACTTCGGCGGCCACGGCTCGCTGCTGCTGGGGCACAACCATCCCGCCGTTATGGCGGCGGTGCATGCGGCGCTGGAACGCGGCACCCATTTCGGCGCCTGCCACGCGCAGGAGGTACGCTGGGCGGAACTGATCATCCAGATGGTTCCCTCCGCCGAACGGGTGCGATTCACCGCCTCTGGCACCGAGGCCACCTTGATGGCGCTGCGGTTGGCCAGAGCGTACACCGGGCGATCAAAGCTGGTGCGGTTCCGCGGCCACTTCCATGGCTGGAACGATCACATGACCAGCGGGCAGGCGAATCATTTCGACGGCACGCCGACCTCGGGCGTCGTCGGCGGCGTGGCCGACAGTGTTCTGTTGTGCGACCCCAACGATGTCGCGGGGATCACCCGTATCTTCAACGACCACAAGGATATCGCGGCGGTCATCCTGGAGCCCACAGGCGCAAACTTCGGAAAAATGCCGATCCTGCCCTCATTTTTAACCCTCCTCCGCGAGCTTACCCACCAGGCCGGTTCGGTATTGATCTTCGACGAGATCGTCACTGGATTTCGCGTGTCCCCGGGCGGCGTGCAGGCGGTGTGCGGCGTCACGCCGGATATGACGACACTGGCGAAGATCATGTGCGGCGGATTGCCGGGCGGCGCCGTCGTGGGGCGCAAGGATATTCTCGACTGGTTGGATTTCAAGGTTACCAAAGCGGCGGGGCAGGAAAAGATTTCGCATCAGGGCACCTTCAACGCCAACCCGATTTCCGCCGCCGCCGGAATCGCTACGCTTGAAATCATCGCCGCCACCGATGCCTGCGCGAGGGCGAACGCGTTCGGCGCGACGGTGCGGGAGAAACTGAACGAGGTCCTGGAGGAAGAACACGTCAACTGGGCCGTGCACGGTTCCTATTCCAGCCTGCACATCTATACGAACCCAGAAGGATTTCCCATCGTTCCCAGCCAGTTCGATGCGGCAGCGTTCATTCCGCGTATGCTCGATAAACCGCGCGGTGAAGGGGTTGCCGGCCAGGTCCGCATGGGGCTGCTGGTCAATGGCGTCGATATGAATTCCGGCCCGTCGGCATGGATTTCCGCGATGCATGCCGAGGAAGAGATGGCGATCACCGTGGACGCGCTGAGAGCGACGGTGCGCGCGCTGAAGCGGGAAGGGGCGGTGGCGTCGTCGTAAAAAGCTGGTTCCAAGGGCCAGCCCTTGGCGGGTCCAGCATGCCCCTGCGAAGGCGGGGGGGCAGAGCCCTGGCCTAACCCTCCCCCACCAATTCCCTGGCAAACCACCGGCAATGACGCTATGCCGAGGCCAATGAATCAACTCTTTCCGATCTCGGACCATTACGATGGCCGCCGCTTCTTCAACCCCGGACCAAGGTCTCCGGGACGAGGCCTGCTCCCGGTGTTGCGCTGGCGCTTGCAAGGGCAGCGGACAACCTGGCCAAGTCAGGTCACGGACCCGCGGTTCGCGCCGCCGCCGTCTCGGGTCGGTCCGGCCGAGGTAGCGATTACCTTCATCAATCACGCCAGTTTCCTGATCCGCCTGCCCGGCGCGGTCGTGCTGACCGATCCCATTTTCAGTGAACGGTGCTCGCCGGTCTCCTGGGCAGGACCGAAACGAGTCCGCCCTCCCGGCATCGCGCTGGCCGACCTGCCGCGCCCCGATGTCGTGCTGCTGTCGCACAACCATTACGATCACATGGACTTCGCCACGCTGCGGCTGCTGCAAGCCCGCCACGCGCCACGCTTCATCACCACGCTGGGCAACGCCAGAACCTTGCGCAAATTGGGCATCGTCGCCACCGAACTGGACTGGTGGCAGCACGCGGCCGCCGGCGTCCTGCGCATTACCTCCACACCGGCTCGGCATTTTTCCGCGCGCACGCCGTTCGATCGCAACCGCACCCTGTGGGGCGGCTTCATGCTGACCGTCGGCGCCGGCAGCGTCCTGTTCGCCGGAGATTCCGGCGCCGGACCGCATTGGCACGACATCCGGCGGCGGCTGGGTTCGCCCGACGTCGCCTTGCTGCCGATCGGTGCGTATGAGCCGCGGTGGTTCATGGCCGCCGCCCACATGAACCCCGTCGAGGCCGTCGAGGCGCATCGGGTGCTGGGCGCGCGCCAGTCGGTGGGCATGCATTTCGGCACTTTCCAGTTGACCGACGAAGCGATCGACGCCCCCCAACGCGCGTTGGAGGCCACCGCGACCGAAACATTCGCGACATTGGGGTTCGGCGAGACAAGGCTGTACGATCTGTCACGCTAGAGTAAGATCGGGAACAGCGCAGCGACCAAAGGCAGCCGAAACCGCTCTCACACATCCAAGTCGGCATGAAAACGCGCTAAGCGATATCCTGCATCATCAACGCAATGATTGCCGGGCTTACTTTCAGATCTTTGGCAACTTGATCTTGTTCTTTCAGCATCTCTGTGCGGATCGCGGTTGCCTGCGCCGGCGTCAGATCGGTGAATGTGATGCCGTGGTTTTCCAACGTGGTGCGCGCGCGCAGTTGCGAGGCTTCCATATTGTTCCGGTAAGTGCCGATATTCTCCGCCCACAACCGGGTCATCAACGCCTGCAGATCCGGCGTCAACTTGTCCCAGAACGCCTTGCTGACCATCGGCACATAGGCGCCGAAGAAATTGTGGTCCTGCAGGCCGTAACGCACACCGGCTTCCCAAAGCTGAACACTGACCAGACTGTCGTTCGTGGTGATCAACCCGTCGAACGTGCCTTGCGACAGCGCCAGCGGCACGTCGGGCCAAGCGGTCACATTCGGCACCGCGCCAAAGAAACGAGCGCGCCAGGACTGTCCGCCGCCGCCCGAAGTCCGAATCTTCAGCCCCTTGAGGTCCGCAAGGCTGTTCAAGGGCGTGCGCGTCGTGAACCAGTTGGCGAAACCGTTGTCGATCCAGGCGCCCAGGACATGGCTGCGGAGTTTTTGTTCAGCCTCCGCCGCGATAGACGCCCCCGCCTTACCGTCGGTGACCCGATGGATCATTGCGATTGGCTGATCATACAGCGCCGGCAGTTGAAACAGATCGCCGTCCTGGATGAAGTTGGTGATCGCCCAGACGCCAGGGGCCGCCATGTCGACCTGCCCCTGCAGCAAGGCCTTGGTCACGTTCAGGTCCGCAAACAACTGCCCGCTGGCGAACAGCTCGGTTTTCAACCGGCCGTCGGAGGCCGCCTCCAGCTTCCTCAAGTAGTCACCAATCGCAATATTCCGCCCATGGCTCGGTGCCGTATCCAGCGAGCACCGTAGCCGGATCGGTTCCTCCGCCGCGGCCGAACGGATGGCCGGCAGGGCGAGCATGCCGACGGTGGCGGCACGACGGGTGAGAGGGCGCATGGTGGTCGGTCCCCGGACGTTTCAACAATGCTGGCAGAACGCCACGCGGGACGCCAGGATGTCCGTCGTTAACCCGATTTTAATCCCTGATCCCGCAAACACGATACCGGCACCATCGCGGTACCGCGGTGCGTAGGCACTGTGATGGGACAACGGCATGAAATGGAGAGAACCGCCGCATGGCATCCGAAATCGCGGAAGGGACGCTGCATCTGCCAAGCCGGGTCGGCCAGACTTCCGTCGCCAACCCGCCACCCCGTTTCAAGATCAAAGCGACCCCGCATATTCGAAACATCTACTACTGCGGCTTCCCGGATGCCGCCCTGCCGCCTGAATTCTCCAAACGGCGTCCAGTCATCGTGATGTCCTACAAGAACAGCCTGACCGGCCCGATCCTGGTAATCCCCATCACGACGCAGGCGCAGCCGGAGGGCGGTTGGGCCGTGAAGCTGGCTAGAAACCCAACGCCCGGAGAAACCTGCGATGTCTGGGCGATCCGCAATCACCTGTATACGGTGTCCTGCACGCGCCTGACCGCCACGCACGGCGTCGTGCCCAGGCTGACAGCAGCCGAATTCCGTCCCATTCACGAACTGGTCCTGAAATGGCTACCCACCCTCGATCCATCCAAAGATTTACCTTGACCAACGCCCCCCAAATCCCCTACAAAACTCCTCACGACTCCCAATGGGATGATCGCCGTTCCGGAAGGAACATCAATTCACGGCCCCGCAAGGGTGTCCGTCGTCAAAGGGCCCGCATGGGTCCTTTGGCATATCTGAGCCATCGACGAGACCCACCCCCAGGCTGGACGCAGCGTGGAATCTCAGGCACGACAGCCTCGCCAAATCCCCGAGGTCCCAGATGCGGTTCCTAGGTGCCCACACGTTCGGTTTCCTCTGGAACCGCGACGCCGCCAAGGCCACCGAAGACCTTATCGCGAACGGGTTTCGGCATGTGCAGTACCTCGCCGGTCCACCGCATCTCGACCCATGGGCGACCGACCGCGCGCCTTTCCTGTCCATCCGCCGCACCGTGCAACAGGCCGGCGGCTCGATCCTGGCGGTCGACCTCCCCAGCAGCGAGACCAACCTCGCCAGCGCCAACCCGGCGGTCGTCGATTTCTCGGTCGCCACCTATCTCAAGGTTCTAGACCTGGCCTCGGATCTCGGCGCCCGTTGGCTGACCATCAATTCGGGTCGCAAACACGGCCTGCTGCCGCCCCCGGATGACCGGCTGTTGACCGTCTTTCGCGGCGCCCTGCAGCGCCTGGTCAAAGCCGCGCAACCGCGAGGCATCCGTCTGTTGCTGGAGAACATTCCCGGCATGCTGCTGGCGGACGCGGCATCGACCAAGACATTCCTGGATCAGCACGACGACGGATCGATCGACGTGCTGTATGACGTCACCAATGCCGCCGCCTTCGGCGAGAACCCCGCCGACGGCATTCGCACCCTCGGCGGCCGCATCCAACTGCTCCATCTGTCGGACGCCCCCGAAGGTCTCTGGCGGCACGATCCGATCGGCACCGGCGCCATCGATTTCAACGCAATCCAGACGGCGTTGTCCGACATCGCATACAGCAAAGGCGTGGTGATCGAGGTCGTCAGTAACGATACGTTATCCGATCTAGTCGCCTCCCGCGCGCGACTGCGACAAATCGGCTGGACGCTGCCCTGATCACCACCTTTCCTGGCGTCTTAACCTCCTCGTCGTCGTCGACATGAGAACTTGACGTCTACAAGCAGACATTCGACCTGACGCCGCTCTCGTTACTTATTGTGCTTTCCCTCGTGTCGTTTGTGCTCTCGATGTTCGTCGAGTTCGTCCAGTAGGTGCTCCAGCAGGTCGCGAAAATCGCGCTTCGCCTCTCGCATCAGTCCCGGGCTGTCATCCAGCGTGAATTCGAGTTCCTCAATCTCCAGCTTCTTTTCATATCGCAAGCCGCGGACACGAACCTTGTCAAAACCAAGCCGTTCCTCATGCTCCCGCTCTTTTTCTTCTTCATGCTCCCAACTGATATGGACGAAAAACGGATCTATTGAGATGGGGACAGAGGTAGTTCCAGTTACGTCGAGCAGCGTCTTGGTGGTGAAGTCTGCGTTCCGCTGGTAATGAACGCCGTGCGGAAAGTTCGCCAGGTCCGGCGTGTTGTTGGCGGTGAACGCGCCGTAGAAGTCGTCTCCGTGCGCCATGAAGTGAGTATAGTCGCCGAGATATGGCCCAATCGACGGGTTGGGAAGGGGGGTGTTTGCCGGCGTGGTGACGAGAACATGGTCGTGCCAGGCCAGAGTATGTCCCAAGAACCGGGCATGGGTTTCCCATCGCTGCGACGCCCCGGAACCCGTTAACTGTTGATAAAGAATGCCAGCTATCCCATCATCGTTCACTGAAATAGATGGATTCGTAACACTAACGACGGAAAGGAGGTCGGCGGACCAAGTCTGGCCTGCGTCGTCCGATCGCCGGACATGAAGCGTGTAGCCGCCGGCCTGTTGATCGCACCAAGCGATGAACAGGCGCGAACTCTCCCTCGGATCGACCGCAAGGCTCAGGTCGTTGCCGATCCGCTCGAAGCCAAGCGGTGCGGCGAACGGGAGGTTCACGTTTATGACGACGCGCTGGCCGGGGATTCCGTCGCCTGAGTCGACTAGATCGCGGAACGGGGTCGCTCCCGTGGCCCAGTGATCATCGCGAACCACCACGACGTCGCTTGAACCAGAACCGGACGGCGGACGCCATCCGAAAAACGCCGCGTAAACCTTTCCACTGCGGTGGATGGCAGGCCGGACGGCAGGTCCGTTTTGACCGGATGTGGCACGAAACTCGACAACAGCCGGATTGAACGTTGACACCACTGCGGCATCGTCAGCGGAGATATCGACCGAAGCAGTCGCTCCAATCAGGCTTAGATCGTTGTAGCCTACATAGGCACGGTCCTTCCCCTCGTCTACCCCGTGTGGCACTGTCAATGCTTCTACGTAGGGCTGGTCGGGACCGGTTCTAAAGTCCAACAGTTGTAACGATGAAGCACTGAATGGATCCGGCGTCCGCAGGACATTGAGATTGCCGGTGTCCGCACGCAATTCACTGACACAGAGCTCGTGTCGGCTGAACCGAAGCGTCACGTCGCCGGTGCCGAACGTCGGCAGCGACGATCCGGGGATGAGGGGATTCATCGTCCAGGTTTGGCCGCGGTCGTGGGACAGAAAAATAGGTGCGAACGTCGAGCCGCCAGGATCTGGCGTGATGGAAGTTGTACCAGCGATCCGCCGAGGCTCGAGAGGATGAACCGCCAAGTTCGCTTCAGAGTCTTGGTTCGTCTCATTGCTGACCGACCGAGGGATCATGTTCACGACCCTCACACGAGTCTTCATCGCACACCTCACTTAGCGGTTCGGACAAGCAGGCGCGGCTCGATGCCTTACGGCTTCCGGCCGAGGAGTTGTTGCACCAATGGGAGTGCGCTGTCGGGCTGGAAGTCCGCGGGATCGAGCGCACTCAGTGCATCAGCAGGAGCGCCCCACTTCACGGCGCCCCGTTGCAACAGGAAAATGCCCTTTTCATGCTCGTGGAAACGAGGCACCCTGGCCCAAAGAACATCGCGGGCCGACGGGAATAGAATTTTGAGGCGCTCGTCTTTGCGGCCACCTTTAAGCGCGTTTGCAACGTGCAACTCTGCAACCATCCAGTTCGGGGCATGGAACGAAATCGGTTCCCTGATTGCACTCCGTTCGACATGTTCAACAGTGCCAACAATAACGATGTCAGCAGCCTCAAGTCGCGATTTAAGGTGCCTCGCGGGCGTTTCTTCCAGCGCGGCATGGATCTCCCGCTCACTTTCTGGATCGGCATGACGGTGACCAACTTCACGCAGCACAATTTGCGAGCCATACACAAGGCCGTTTGCGAAGAATATTACTTCCTGACCGGAATGAGCGGCATGGTTCGGGCTCAATTCGATCGTCACAGATCGTCCAACCAGGTTGCCGAGCGAGGGGCCCGCGCGGAAAACCGCTTCGATCCGACCAATCACGAGGCGCGGGTTGGCGGGAATGGTCGGCTCGTTTGAAGCCCCAGTCTGGGTTATCGCTACCCTGACTATTATGCTTGCTATCTGGGTTAGATGGGCAATGTCTTCTCCGCTTTCGGGCATTTTGCCCTCCCACAGTCTATTGCACGCTTATTATGTAAGGTAAAACGCTGTGTAGGTCACCAAAAATCAAAAGAGTACACATATAATTGTGGCTCGATCGTCACACCACGGCAGTGGACTTCCGGTCCGCCGTCAAATCTTGGCCGCGTTTTGCCACAGTCTTTTTGGCACTCTTTTACCGGAATTGAACTAGACTGTGGCCGGAAGGCTCATCCGTACAAAAAAACACTCGGTAATAAACGAGAGCACGGAAGACATTCCCGGGATTTTGGCCATGAGGCGGCATCTCTGTTCTGAAATCGGTATAAACCGTAGATTTTATGCGCGCAATCCTGGCATGCAATATGGAATGTACGCCATGTGCCCGATCGAAGCCCCGTATTGATCGAAACAGCGCCCATCCGGCAGCTACCGTCCAGCCACGACGGTGCTGGCCCGATCCGCCCTTTCTTAGCGGCGTCCATCTGCGTTAAAATTTTCATCTTGACTGTATTGCAATGGCGGTAACAGCGCTCCCAGAGCATGAAATTTCGGCCGCGGCGATTCAATCGCAATCGCCCGGACCTTGATCTGAACGCTGCCCTGACCTGAAGAATGATTGTCTCTACCCCCGCCAGCATGCTTATCTGCCCCCATGCGAGGAACATTACCGGAACAATTCGAAAAATGGTTCGCCGATCAGGGCTGGACCCCGCGGCCGCACCAGTTGGCGATGCTGCATGCCGCCCAAGCCGGCGAAAGCGTCCTGCTGATCGCCCCCACCGGCGGCGGCAAGACCCTCGCCGGCTTCCTGCCCAGCCTGGTTGATCTCGCCGCCGATCCGCGTCCCGGCCTGCACACCATCTACGTCAGTCCGCTGAAGGCGCTCGCCACCGACATCGCCCGCAACCTCACCCGCCCGGTCCAGGACATGGGCCTGAACATCACCATCGAAGCGCGCACCGGCGACACCCCGGCCAATCGCCGCGCCCGCCAGCGTGCAACCCCGCCGCACATCCTTCTCACCACGCCCGAGAGCCTCGCCGTGCTGCTCTCGCTGCCGGACGCCCCCGTTTTCTTCGGCTCCCTCGCCTGCATCGTGATGGACGAGGTCCACGCCCTCGCCGGCACCAAACGCGGCGACCAACTCGCCCTCGGCGTCGCTCGGTTGGCCACCCTGGCACCCCGCGCCCGCCGCGTCGGCCTGTCCGCGACCGTTGCGCATCCAGATGCGGTTCAGGCCTACACCGGCGCCTCCCGCCGCATCGACGTGGCCGACGGCGCGCCGCCCGCATTGTCGATCACCTTGCCGGCCGGCCGGCTGTCCTGGTCCGGCCACATGGGACTGGAAGCCGCCCCCCGGGTCCTCGCGCACATCAAAAACGCCGGTATGACCATCGTCTTCGTCAACACAAGGGCGCAAGCCGAGCTAATGTTCCAGGCGCTATGGAAGCTGAACGACACCACGCTGCCGATCGCCCTCCACCACGGCAGCCTGGAGGTGGAGCAGCGCCGCAAGGTGGAGGCAGCCATGGCCGCGGGCCGTCTGCGCGCCGTGGTGGCAACGTCCTCGTTAGACCTTGGTATCGATTGGGGCGGCGTCGATCAGGTCATCCAGGTTGGCGCGCCCAAGGGCGTGTCTCGGCTATTGCAACGGGTCGGCCGAGCCAACCACCGCATGGACGAGGCGTCAAACGCCATCCTGGTCCCGGCCAATCGTTTCGAGGTGCTGGAATGTGAGGCCGCGATCCTCGGCGTCGCGGCGCGCGAACTGGACGGCGATCCGCCGCGCCCCGGCGGGCTCGATGTGTTGGCGCAACATCTGCTGGTGCTGGCGTGCAGCGCACCGTTCATGCCTGACGTCATCTACAACGAGATCATCAAGGCAGCGCCCTACGCCGCCCTGTCGCGCGCTGATTTCGACGACGTCCTGGGCTTTGTCGCAGACGGCGGCTACGCGTTGCAGGCTTACGAGCAATGGAAAAAATTGTTCCGCGACAGCGAGGGCCGGATGCATGTCCGCAACGCCCGCACCGCCGTCGCCCTGCGGATGAATATCGGCACCATCGTCGAGGCGCCGGTGATGAAGGTGCGCCTGACCGGCAAGCGCGGCTTCGGCCCAACCCTGGGCGAGATCGAAGAGTATTTCGTCAACATGCTCCGCCCCGGCGATACCTTCATGTTCGCCGGCCGGCTGCTGCGCTTCATCCGCATCCGCGAAAATGCCGTCGAGTGCATGGAGGGCGGCGACGGCGACCCCATGGTCCCAGCCTATGCCGGCGGCCGCCTGCCGCTAACGACCAACCTGGCGGATCGCGTGCGGGGATTGTTGCAAAATCCGGACACCTGGGCGCTGTTTCCCGATCAGGTCCGTGATTGGCTGCAACTGCAACGCAGCGTCTCCCGCCTGCCCGGGCGCAATGACCTGCTAATCGAAACGTTTCCGCGCGCCGACCGCTGGTATCTTGTCGCGTACTGCTTCGAGGGCCGCAACGCCCACCAAACCCTCGGTATGCTCGTCACGAAGCGCATGGAGCGCGCCGGCTTCGCGCCGCTCGGTTTTGTCGCGACCGACTACGTTCTGGGCATCTGGTCCGCCCATCCGCCGCGCAACGTCGCGGCGTTGTTCGCCGAAGATATGCTCGGCGACGATCTGGAGGCCTGGCTGGCCGACAGCTCCATGCTGAAACGCACGTTTCGAAATGTCGCGGTGATCGCGGGGCTGATCCAACGCAACATTCCGGGTGCGGAAAAAACGCGCCGGCAGGTGACGGTGAACAGCGACCTGATCTATGACGTGCTGCGGCGCCATCAGCCGGATCACATCCTGCTGCGCGCGACACGCGCCGATGCCGCGACCGGGCTGATCGATGTCGGCCGGATCGCGGCGATGCTGGCGCGGGTAAAAGGACATATCGTGCACATGGTGCTGTCGCGGGTCTCACCGCTGGCGGTGCCGGTGCTGTTGGAAATTGGACGGGAAAGCGTGCGAACCGATAATAACGAGGACGACATGCTGGCCGAAGCCGAAGCCATCATCGCGGAAGCCACCAGCCTGGAACCGATACCGCAAAGAAAATGGAAAACCTCGCAGGCGGACCTGTTCTCGTGACCGCCGCCCCCATTCATCTGGCCGGCGAGCGGCTGATGCTCGATCCGATGGGCGCGCTGTTCTGGCCGGAGCAGCGGCTGTTGGTCGTATCGGACCTGCATCTGGAGAAAGGCTCCTCGTTCGCCCGCCGCGGCATGCTGCTGCCGCCCTGGGACACGCACGCCACCCTGGACCGGCTGGCATCGCTGTTGCGCCGCTGGTCCCCCGCCACAGTCGTTGCCCTCGGCGATTCGTTCCACGATCCGCTCGGTTCCGTGCGATTGCCAAAAACCGAGCAGGTGCGGTTGACGGCGATGGGGCGGGCGCATCGGTTTGTGTGGGTGCAGGGCAATCACGATCCAATACCCCCCGACGGTCTCGGCGGCGAATGGGTCGAAACCCTAACGGTCGGTCCGATGGTGTTTCGCCACGAGGCGATCACCGGCGCCGACCCGGGGGAGGTCGTCGGGCACCACCATCCGAAAGCCACCATTCAGGCACGGTCGGGCCAGGTCAGCCGGCCGTGCTTCGTGTTCGACGGGCGGCGCCTGATGATGCCGGCGTTTGGTGCCTACACCGGCGGGCTGGACGTGCGCGATCCCGCGATCAACCGGCTGTTCCCGCGCGGCGGGCGCGTGTTCCTGCTGGGCAAGGACCGTTTGTTCAGCTTCGAGATCGGTCGCGGCGCGGCACTGAGAATCGCCTGACCCCTCTACGGAACCTCCGGCGCCGTCCCCCCATCCTTCGGTTGGCTCGGTAGCCGTTTGCCACCGACATAGACGCCGTTGCTGATCCCCATCAACAGCAGGAAGTTCGTCGGTATCGTGGGAATTTCGTAATCCACGACAACCTTGATCAAAACAAACGCGGCGGTGATCAGCGTGAAGGCCAGCATCTGCAGGCGGGTAACATCGATCTCCCGAGATGCGCGGTTGGGGATGATCAGATCCGACCATTCGGGCATTGCGGAAACCGCCGCAAACGCCGGGGGCGGCTCGTCTTGGGACTTCGGTGCCGGGACACGCGCGGCCAGCCCGGCGCCGCTGGCGATGCCCAGCAAGATCAGGGTGCCATCGCTGATGCTGATCAGGTTGCCGGACAAAGTCATGACGTAGATCGCCGACAAACCCACTACCATCGTCCACAGCACGATCTGCAGTTGCGACAAGCTGGCATAGCCGTCGCTGGTGGAGATCACCCGCAGCAGCAAGTTGCGGCCGCGAACCGATCGTAATCGCGCGATCTGGCCCATGATCAGCCAGACCAGCCCAATAACGATCGCCACGACGATCCAGGCCACGATCACCTGGGTGACCCCAACCTGTGTCGCGGTGACCACGACTTGGCCGGTGGTAGTGGTGACCTCCACAACCATATCGGCCACCGGCACCGTGAAAGCGCCGGTGAACACCCAGGCGTTCCGGGAAAACAGCCGCCACGGCCACCATTCGGCACGCGGCACGGGCGGCAGCGTGGGCAGGATCGCGCCGTACTCGATCGCACCAGCCGGGTCGGAAACCGATCGGACTTGCGGACTGCCGATCAGCACCTGACGCTTGCGGAAGTCATCGTCCGGACTGGACCAACCGAAACACACCCTGACTTTTGTAACGCCGAGTGTAACACCGGGAGAGCGGATGGTGAAACGAACTTCGGCGCCGCGTGGACGCCACAGCGTGTTGGGATCCAGCTCCACAACGATGTTGGAGGGTGCGCCCACTGTCGCAGGCGGTCGAGCCGGGCAATCCGCCGGCTGCACCGGTGCCGCTGCGTGCATCGCAACACTGTCGGCATCCGGCGCGGCCGCGGGTTCCGCCGCCCGGCTGCCGGGTGCGGTCATAACGAGGCAGAGCAGCAGCAAGATGCGGCGCATGGATCACCCCACGAGTGTATTGCGACGGACGTTACAGCTTTCCGCGTAACAAACAATCGCCCGGGTCACGCCGGAAACGCCGCCTCCATCGCGCGGCGGTACGTGTAGGCCGCGTCGGTGGTATCGATCCGCACATCGTCCCAGGTCACCGGCTGGCCCGCTTTCACGTCGCGCACCAACGGCACCCGGTTCGCCAGCCCGATCGGCAGCCCGCCGACCCGCAGACTGTCCGCCGCCGTCATCAGCTTGCCCCACACGCAGGCGCCGCCCTCGCCGTCCAGCATCTCTCCGGCCCGCAGATCGCGCTTGGCGGTCGAAACGACATCACCCCGGAAACCCGTCGGTGAGCCTGTCGCCTCCTTACGCAAAGCCGCCGACAGGATCGAAACGTTCAGCTCCAGCCCGATCAGGTGGAATGGCCGGTACAACGCCGACACCCGGCCCGAGGAATCCGTAACGACCCCATATTCCTGGAAACAGCGCTTTGCATAGTCGTTCGGTGCCTCGAACACCACGAACACCCCCCAGCGCAGATCGTTCCGCACCGGACTGCCGTCGCGATGCACGCTGGAGATCACCTCCACCTGTCCCGTATGATGCAACGTTCCCGCATTGCCCGGCCGCAGCATCTCGGCCATTTCGTGCGTGCCCACCGGCGGAAACACCAAACCGTCCGGTGCCGGCGTCAGCCCCGAGGCGTTGGCGACCGCCGCCATCTCGATCCCCGACTTGGTGCCATCCAAGAACGAATTGAACATCTGCGGGTTCATGCCGCCAACCCGAGCCTGTTCGGCGGTCAGCCCGTAATAGCCCCAAACCGTTTCGGGGGTGGAGGCATGGTATTCCGGCATGTATTTCGTGCCCTTGCCAGCCGAGATCACCGGAAATCCGCACGACCGCGCCCAATCCACCAGTTCGCAGATCAACGCCGGCTGGTCGCCATAAGCCAGGCTATACACCACGCCGGCCGCCTCGGCCTCACGCGCCAGCAACGGTCCGGCCAGCACATCCGCCTCGACGTTCACCATCACGATATGCTTGCCCTCGCGGATCGCGCGCCGGGCATGCGAGATGCCGGCAGGCGCGTGGCCGGTGGCTTCCACCACCACCTCGACGTCGGAAAAGGCGATCATCGCGGCGGCGTCGTCAACGAAACGAGTGGCCGCGATGCGCTCTTCCGTCCAACCCACGTTACGGCACGCCTGCCGCGCCCGGTCGGGCGACAGATCGGCGATCGCCGCGACCTCCAGCCCGGGCGTGGTCGGCACTTGCGACAGGAACATGGATCCGAACTTGCCGGCGCCGATCAGGCCCACGCGCACGGGGTGGCCATTGGCGGCGCGCTTTTGCAACAAGCGATACAGGTTCATGTCGGTCCTCCGATTTGGATGTCTGGCCCGCTTCTAACCCGGATTCGCGGTTTCGTGGCAATTTCAGACTTTTTTCAGATTTTCAGCCGTTGTCCAAGGCCTGAACCTGATCAAGGCCTGAACCTGATCAAGGCCTGAACCTGATCAAGGCCTGAACCTGATCAACGAAAGCTGATCGGGTCCAGCGGCGGTCAACGATGACGGCTGGTGTCTGGTCGAAGTAATCCATTCAACGCAAAGATCGCCGAGAAGGCCGAGGCCGCCGAGAAGAATTTCAATACGGATAGTAAACAAAATCGGAGGCCGCTTGTCCAGTCCAGTCCGGCATCAATCCAGGGCCATCGCATTTGAAACCGCCTGGACGGTAACCGCGCGGGGTTGGGTCGGCAAAAGCCAGAAACTTCAACCGCACATAACGCAAATGAACGCCGATTGACCGGTTATGCGGCACAAGAGCGATGCTTGGAATGCTGATTTGCATTCATTGGCGTTATTTGCGGTTGAAAATCTTCACTTGATTGGCTCCGCCGCGGGCAATGCCCCCTGACATTCCAAAAGCGATCGCCCTGGGCATCAACCATCTGTTCAGTCCAGGCCGACAGTCATCCTCGGCCGGTGGCCCCAGCCATTCTTCTCCGCGGCCTCGGCGTTCCCGGCGCCCTCTGCGTTGAAATGATCCGCGCCAACCCACACCGGCCCTCACGGTTAACCCGACGTCCCGAACGCGCTGGCGATGGCCGACAATGTCGCGACGGATCGTCCGATCGGCATTGTTCAATCGCCCCGCCGAAATCCGGTCAGGGGAACACTATCCCGGTTTCCCGCGAAGTCGGACTGGCCGTCGAATGCGGACTTACGAACCCGAGGGAGGCGAACAACGACCGCCGCCCCAAAACTACGAACCCGTTCGCCAGATCCCACGACCCGCCGCGCGCGCGGTCATTTCCTTTTCGTGTAGATTTTCCGACGCCGCCCGAGCCCAACCGTCCACCACCAAAACTGCGTTCAGCGTCTTGTCGCCGGCCACGCAAATGCCAGCCGGCCGCCCCTGCGCATCATGGCCGGACACCGCACACTCAACCGCTCGGCCGCGCACCAAGGCGGCCAGCGCGTTCGCCGCGGCGGCCCCGCAATCCATCTCTATCGCGCCGGCGCCATGGCACACCGAACCGCGGGCAGGGGCGACAATACCCGCCAACCGCACCACCTGGTCGCCAACAAGCAGCGTATCGCCGTCGATCACCGCCAACCGATCGGCACCCGCCGCGACACGGACGTCGGCCGGCGCGCGGGCCGGGGCGTCCGTCGATCGCACGAACAGCGACGCCATCACCAGCATCGTCGCCACGCCACCCGCCGCCGCGAGCACCACACCGAACGCCGGACGCCGGTGTCCGCGTGACGGAACCGACCCCGCGCCCTGACGAAATATCCGCCGTTTATGATTTAGCGACACGGCCCATGTCCTGGTTACACCGCTCACGGCAAGCGATCATTAGCCCCGTTACGTCACCGAGATGCCAAAGCCGGATGCCGCCAGTCAAGCCCAATATGCGGGTTGGCGTCGAAATCTTTCAAAGGCGCGGACGATTCGAGGCCGTATCTTTTCCGCCCGCGCGGCCATGAAGCCGACAACCAGGCCCACGGCATGCGCATGCCGCCCGCCGGCTCCGCCCAACTCATCGAGTAACCCGGTCGCCACCGCGCCGTCGTTCAACACACCCAGGCGCTGTTGCAGCACGCTCAGGCGCCGGATGAACCGGTGCGCCGCCTTGCCATGATGCAGCGAGGAAAACATCTCGGCGGCATAACGCGCGCGCTTGGCCCGCAACCGCACGCCATGCAGCGACGGTATGTCGAGCGTCTCGATCCCCTTGCCGGCCGACACCAGCCGTTTCCAGCGATGCTGCAAGACCGTTCCCGCGAAATCCACCAGCGGCGGGGGCGCAACAGTTTCGGTTTCGTCCGAAACCGCGACCGGCGCATGCCAAAACCCGGCCGCCGCGAACCAGGCCAGTTCAATCCCCAGCCGACGGAACGCCGGACTCGCCAAATACGCCGCCAGCGTCTTCTGGCACTCCCGCCGCCGCCGGTCGCCCGCGACGGCCAGCCGGTCCAGTCGTTCGTTATCCGGTATCGCCAGACGGATCGGCGGCAGGGTTTCGTCGACAAACACATCCCAGTCCCGGGTCGGCCCCAGCAGCGAGCCCAGGGCCTTCAGGTTGGCGCCAACCGCGTCGAGCGCACCGGCTGGCACGCCGGGACGAAAGATCGACAGCGCGGACCGCGCCCGGCGCACCGCCACCCGCATCTGGTGCACGGCCTCGGGGCTGGTCGCGTCCATCAGCGCCGCGGCGGGTGCGTGCGCCAGGATCACATCGGTCAGGTGACCAAGGATGTGCATCAGGGCGTCAGGCACGCCGGCAATATCGCCGGGCAGGGCGGGTGCCCCCAAATGCCTCGGGGCGGGCGAACTTCCCAGTGCCAGCGCGATCCCCTCGGCCGCTAGCGAGGCCCGCGGCACCGCCACCGGCACCGCGTCCGCGATCAGTTCGGCCGCGGCGCGCACCGCCTGTTCCGTGCCATTCAGCCAGATGCGGGCGACCAACTGTTCGGCGGTCACCGAACGGAGGACGCCTCTCGCGATCGTCAAGGTAACCGGATGGCCGTCGATTTGATGCAGACTGATCGCCTGCCGGCCCTCGAACGCGGCCAGCGGCGCCGCCGGGGCAGGCAGCGTCGCGGGGTCAGGGGCTTCGGCGACGATCGGCGCCGGTTGTGCCGGAAGCCAGGTCTGCGTCCCCGGAACCAGGCGTTCCAGCCGCCGGACGCCGCGCTGTTCGGCCAGGGTCAGCCCGTCGGCCAGCAGCGCATGGTCGGGACTGTCATGCCAGACGATCTTGACCGTCTGGTTGCGCGGCCGGCCGTCGCGGCTGCTCGCCAAAGCCTTCAGCCGCGACAGGCCCGCGACCGCTTCCGCATCCGCCGTCAGTTCCAGTTCCATCAGGACAATCCCGCGCCCTCCAGCATCCGGGGCGTCAGGAACCGCACGAGTCGTCCGCCGCCCTCCCGCAGGTCGGACCAGGCGCCGGCAACGACGAACTCGGCCAGCGCGCCGGTCGGAAAACCGGCGGCCAGGGCCCGTTCGGTGGCGCCGCCGTTGTCGATCGCTCGGGGGCCGGCCAGGGTTAGCGCCAGATCGTGCAGGCCGGGGTTATGGCCGATCACCAGGACGCTGCGGACGGTCTCGGCCACGCCGTGCAACGCCGCGATCAACTGCATCGGGTTGGCCAGGTACAGGCTGTCCATCGGTTCGATCAGCGGCGTGTCGTCCCAGGGTTCCAGGGCTTCCAGTGTTTCCATCGTCCGGCGCGCGGTGGACACCAGGATCACGTCGGGGGTCAGGCCAAGGTCGCGCATTGCCCGCCGCATGGCAGCCGCCGCCCGCCGCCCGCGTGGATTGAGCGGGCGGTCCCGGTCAGGCATCGAGGCGTCGTCCCAGGAGGACTTCGCATGTCGCAAAAGCAAAAGTTGGCGCATGATGGTGTGTATCCTGCCACGCCGCGCGCGTCTTGTCTTCAAGACAACCGGCGAGTGAAGGAAACAAGACGAAGGCTTCGCCCCTCGACCCCATCAAAGGCAAAGCCTTTGAAATCCATTCATCAAGGATTTGGGATGATGAGGAATCTAGAAGTGCCGGTTCCAAGGGCAAGCCCTTGGCGGGTCCAGGGCGGAGCCCTGGCCTTGAACCAGCCGCAAGGTCAGTGCGGCAGTTCCAAAGTCGCCACCGTGCCATCCTCGCCAACCAGCGACAACGACCCACCGTGCCGTGCCGCCAAGGCGCGAGCCAGCGCGATGCCCTCGCCAGAGCGCGGCACACCCGTGAAACCCCAGCCATTGTCCAGCACGGTCAGCGTCGTGCCGTGCGCCCCGGTGACCAGCCGAACCGCGATCCGTCCGCTGGGCCGGCCCTTCATCCCATGCTTGACCGCATTGCCGATCAGCTCATGCGCGGCCCTCAGCACGGTGTTGCGCAAATCCTCGGGACAGCTCCCACGCACCGTCACCCCGATGCGGATCACCTGGTCGGGATCACGCATCATTTCGACCATCGCCCCCGACAGTTGGCGCAGCCGTTCCGCCATCGACGCGGGCGTATCCGTAATGCCGAACAACGCATCGGAAATCGTCGCCGACAAGCCGATTCGATACTCCAGCTCCTGCACCAGCTTCGCCCCCGCCGGCGTGTCGCTGAGCCCCGGTGCTTCGACGATCAAACCCAGGATGCGCTGCAACATGTTGCGGGTGTGATGCCGCAACTGACGCAGATCGGTGTCCGCCTCGGCCGCGGCCCGTTCGGACTTGTCCCGAACCGAACGCACGGGAGGCCGCTCGCTGTGGCTCATCAAGGGCCGCGCGGTCCGACGCGCGGAGGAGCTGATGTATGACATATCAGAAGCCTCATGGTTACGAAGCACCATCGTTGGCAGGCACGCGACCCTAGGCAGCGAAGCCTTAAGACAACGTTAAGGGTGGTGCGCTGAACTGATTCGGATCGTATGTGGGAAAATTTCCCACGTCAATCGATTTTTGTCATCTTGTGGGTGTTTTTCCCACGCCGATCTGTGCTAAGTCGACTCAAGCAAGGATTTGTCGCTCCATCATGCCGTCACCGAGCCGCCCTCAACCGCTATCGCCCGGGTCGCTGCTGCAAGCGGCGCGCCGCCTGATGCGGCCGTTGGTCCGCTTGATGATGCAAAACGGACTGACATTCCCGGTTCTGGCAGACGAACTGCGCCGCCTGTTCGTGGAAATCGCCGTCAACGAGTTGCTGACCGACTCCAAGACCCGAACCGACAGCCGAATTAGCCTGCTGACCGGAATCCACCGCAAGGAAATTCGGCGTCTGCGCGCCCTGCCGCCAGACCCCGAGGGCCCGCCCGCCAGTGTCACCCTGGTCAGCCAGGTTGTCGCGCGCTGGGTCGGGACCGCCGCGTTCACCGATTCGTCGCAACAGACCCCGCGGCCGCTGGCCCGGTTCAGCAACGGCGGTCCCGAACCCTCATTCGATGATCTGGTGGCCTCGGTCACCACCGACATCCGGCCGCGCGCCGTGTTGGACGATTTGCTCAGTCACGGCGCCGTCTTCATGGACGCGCGGGATCGGGTTCAGCTAAATGTCGAGGCGTTCATTCCCCGTCCGGGGGGAGAGGAGCAGTTGTTCTATTTCGCCCGCAACCTGCATGATCACGTCGCCGCGGCGGTGGCGAACATCAGTGCCGCGGGGACGCCCTTGTTCTTGGATCGAAGCGTTCACTATGACCGGCTATCCGCTGACCAGGCGGCAAGCCTGCGCGACTATGCACGCACCGTGGCGATGCGGGCCCTGTTGGACGTGAACCGGCGTGCCCTGGAACTGACGCAAGGCACGCTGGAAGAAGAAGGTGCCGATGCGCAGCGGGTGAATTTCGGCGTTTACGTGTTCGATGAAACCGAACAGCCCACCGCCGGGGGCGCGCCATGAGGCACCCCATGAGGCGAATAATCCCACTGCTGGTCCTGGCCCTCCTGGGTGCCTGCGCAAAGCCGGCGCCCAAGCCGGAAGCGGTTGTCATACCGGTCGTGCCGATCGCCGTCGGCGAGGTCGGACCTGATGGCGGCCGGGTTGTCGTCGCCGACCGCGGCATCGGCGGTACGGGAATCGGTGCCGGGGTTGCTCCGGTAACCCTGGCCACAACGAGCCTAACGACCGATCTCGGTCCGCACGCCGCACCACTCGAGAAGACCGGCATCATCGGCGTGCTGACCGGGTTTGGGTCGATCTTCGTCGATGGTCTGGAAATTCCATGCGACGACTCGATTGCGATCGACCTCGACGGCAGCCCGGTGACGGTTTCCATGTTGCGGGCTGGCCAGATTGTCGCGATCCGAACCCTCGGACCCACGGGCGATCTGCATGCCAGGATGATCTCGATCCGTAGCGAGGTTATCGGTCCGATCGAACGAATGGACCCCGGATCGCGGCGGATGACCGTGGCCGGACAACCGGTTTCGGTCGCGGATAATACCTGGGGCGCCAACCGGTTCCGGATGGGCGACTGGGTCAAGGTCAGCGGACTGCGGCACCCTGACGGAGCCATCCTGGCCAGCCGGCTGGATGCCGCGCCGATCGGGCACTTCATCGCGCATGGCCAGGTTATGCGCGATGGCGCAGCCGGAAGGGTCGGCAACCTGACGATCGAGCAACCGCTGGCAGCCACGCTGAAAGACGCTCAGTTCGTCACCGTATCGGGGACATACGCCGACGGCATCCATCATGTCAGGACTGTCGCCCCGGATGACATGGCCGCCACGCCGGCGGAGTATTTCGGTGCCTCCACCAATCGGCTGGTCGTGCAGGGCTTCGTTCACATCGACAAGGAATCCCTCTCCGTGGACGGCATGAAATTTAACACCGAATCGATCGCCCCCGGCGTGGCGGGAAGCGACGGGATCGCCATCGTCTCGATGAAGCGCGGCGCCGACGGGGCCTACGTCGCCTCAGGATTGCGCTACGCCGGCTACCGCGGGCCCAGCGATCAGGTGTCCAGCGATCGGGTGTCCAGCAACCAGGTGTCCAGCGCGGACGCTCATTGACGCCCGCCATCACGCACGCAGCGGCAAAGCCATGACGACAAAACCGCCCAACCTGACAACCGCCAACCTGACAACCGCCAACCTGACGGCCAGAAGCCTGACCCCCGGCAAACGCCTGTTGGCTGGCCTATGCCTGGGCTACCTCGCGCTCATGCTCTATTCCAGCACGGTCATCGGACCCGCCGGCCTCAACTTCGTCTACCAGGATCCCGCCCGGGCTCTGCGCCAGTTCCTGACAATACGCTTCGTCGTCAACGGATCGGATCAGCGCGCCGACTGGATGGGCAATCTGCTGATGCTGATCCCGTTCGGAGCCCTGACCGCCGGAGCCCTCTGGCCCCGCCGCTCCGGATCCAGACTGGCCGCCGCGACCACCGCCATGCTGCTGTGCGCGACGACCATCCTGACGATCAAGTATCTGCAACTGTTCTTCCCCCCGCGCACCGTCAACCTCAACTACATCGCCGCCCAAAGTGTCGGGGCCTTCGTCGGAATCGCCTGTTTCGCCGTCTGGCATGACCGCATTGGTCCCTCGGTCAGCCGCCAGGACCCAGTCGCGGCCCTGGTGCTGACATTGAAATTATACAGCATCGCACTGCTGATCTTCCTCCTGATGCCACTCGATTTCGCCCTGAACGCGACGGATCTGTGGGCCCAGGTCGAACGATTGCCCGATACCATGCTTGCGCTGCCCGGCGCCGGCCGTCCGTTCGGCGTGCGCCTGATCCTGCTGATCGTCGCCGGCGCGGCATTCATCCCGGTCGGCATGCTGTTGGTTTTCGTTAAAACCGGAGTCTGGCGGATCCGCCGCGGACCCGCTGCCGCGGCGGCAATCGGCTTGGTGATCACCACGGGTATTTACGCCGTGACGACGCTGATCATGGGCGCCTTTCCCTTTATCGTGTCTATCGTGTATCGAACCGGCGGCATCATGATCGGCGCCGCGTCCTTGCGCTGGCTGACCCGTCAGGACATGCCGAGATTACGCCAGACCCTCCGCGCCGCGGTGCCCTGGATGATCGCCCCGTATCTGCTGGCGTTGCTGTTGGTAAACCAGCTTTTGACCTTCCATTGGCGCACCCTCGACGACGTCATCGCCCACACCTACCCGCTCGGTTTTATCCCGTTATTCGATTATTATATCGTATCGAAAGCGGCGGCGGCCAAGAACATCGTCGGGCACCTCCTGCTATACTCGCCCATCGGAGTCGGCCTGTGGTTGCGCGATGGCAGGCAACGCGGCGCTCAGGCCTTCGGGCTGGCGGCGGTGATCGCGTTCGGCGTCGAACTGGCACGCTACTTCCGTCCCGGCATGGAGGGCGACATCAACACCGTCGCGGTCGCCGGCTTAGCCGCGCTGCTGGGCATGCGTCTGATGCCCCCGATCTGGTTGATGCTGGTGACCCTGGCCCAACACTCCCAGCCCCAAGCGGTTCGGCAATGGGACAAACGCCGTCCCGCCCCGGTCCGGCGTGACGTGGCACCTCCCGCCGCCGAAATCGAAGATTTCTAAATGCCGGCCGCGAAACCCGTAGGCGCACCAACTATCCGTATGGTCGCGGCGGCGATGCTGCTCGCCGTGGTCGCCGTGTGTGTCGCACGCTATCCCCTGTCTCCCTGGTATCTCGCCGGAGCCCTCGGCACCTATGCGGCCATGCTGTGGTCCCGGCCAGCCGCGTTCCTGCTGGTGCTGCCGGTGGTTTTGCCCGCCTGGGACCTGGGCATGTGGACCGGCTGGATGATGGTGGGCGAAGCCGATCTCTTCATCCTGACCACCCTCGCCGTACTCCTGGTCCGCACCCCGCCCGGGATTTCCGATATACTGCCAACCGGCCTGTCGCGAGCGATCCTGCTGGCCGTCGTCGCATCCTGGGCCATCGCCGGCACCGTCGGGCTGCTCAGCCCGCTGGGCGCGGCACCCTCCGACAACGCATTTCTACGCCCCGACAACGCGTTGCGTCTCGGCAAGGGCTTGATCGAGGCCTTGCTGCTGCTGCCGTTCCTCCGCCAACGGCAGCGCACCAACGCCGATGCGGTATCGTTGCTGGGCTACGGCATGGCACTAGGTATCGTCGCTGTAACGATCGCGGTCGTGACCGAACGGGCGTTGTTCGCGAGTATCGCGGATTTCAGCGCTGACTACCGGGTCGCCGGCCCCTTCTCCAGCATGCGCGTGGGCGGCGGCCATATCGGCGCCTATATGGCTCTGGCACTGCCGATGGCGCTGTGCCTGCCCCGGCTGAAACCACGCTGGCTGGCCATGGCCCTGTTGCTGCTGACCTGTCTGTGCGGCGGCTATACGCTTGTGGTGACGTTTGCCCGCACCGCCTACGCCGCCGGAGTGCTCGCCATGGCGGTCGCCGGCTTCGGCTGGCTGGTCGCCGCCCGGCGCCAGGGGCGCCCGGTGATCCTCGGGGTCATCCCGGTCGTCCTGCTCCTGACGGCCCTCGGACTCGCGGCGGCCACCGGCGGGATGCGCGATCGCCTGGCCGCG
>Ga0209698_10001116_pt1 | contig 30892 bp, 13 predicted proteins | sample LitLauG_LLR_2012_FD_187203 | JGI IMG/M metagenome (GOLD analysis project Ga0209698, IMG submission 187203) | Freshwater sediment microbial communities from Pennsylvania, USA - Little Laurel Run_MetaG_LLR_2012 (SPAdes) (version 2) | ecosystem: Environmental > Aquatic > Freshwater > Creek >... | reverse complement strand
GGGATTGTCAAGATTCGGCGAGAGGCCGTACTGGTTCGCGACTTCGTAGCTCTCACACAACTCTCCGAGAGCGAATAGCCAAGAATCAAAACTGCGGTGCACGGCGCCCTGTAGGCGTTCCACCCTGCGATCCGCTCGCGATCAGAGATTCACTTTGAGTTGAATGCGCAGGTAATCTCGCTGTTCTTCTGGCTGACGTAATGCATCCCGTAAGGACATGGGTCGGCGGTCGCTTGCGTGGCTGGCGTCGCGCCTGTGTTTGGTGGGAGCGATGACGGAGTTTGGTTCGGCGTTTTTGGCGGGTCGGTGACGTTGCCGGTGGGTGCTGCCGGTTTCGTACTGGCACTGGGAACACTTGGAGGCGTAGCAGTGGGAACGGCGCTGGGCGCCTTTGCAGGTTCTGGTGTTTTTTGTGCCGGGACTATTGCCGGCTTGCCCGTGTTATTTGCTTCCGGCATCCGCCCAGTGCCAGTGGCTGGTGAAGTCTGAGTGGCGGCCGGAGCTGCCGTACCGCTCTTCCGGGGATCAGCAGTCCTCACCGAAACCGAGCTGCCTCGACCCAGGTCGACGAGCCGCAGATTTTCGTCGGTCACATCCTGCGACCGCACGATGTGCGGCGTAATGGCAAAAACAATCTCGTTCTCCTGGCGCTCTTTGTCTTCCTGTCCAAACAGGTATTTCAGGATTGGCATTTTGGCCAGCCACGGATAGCCGCTGAGAGAGTGTGTCTCGGTGTCTTCAAGAATTCCCCCGACCAGGTTCACTTCACCATCCTCCAGCCTCGTCTCGTGCTCAATGCGGCGTTGTCCGATGACCGGCTGGCTGATCCCTCCGATGTTCTGGGTTCCGCTTACGGAGGATACTTCCAGCGTCATCTTCAGAGTGACTTCGTGGTCGGAATGGATGTGCGGAGTGATGTCGATGTTTACTCCGACATCGAGATACTGAAATTGCGTGTTGACCAGAGCGCTGACTCCGCCGCCCCCTGCGGCGGCCCCGAATGAGCCAGTCGCGACTGGGACGCGGTCCCCAATTTTCAGAGTAGCTTTCTCATTGTCGAGCGCGCGGATCTCCGGGTTTTGAATTAGCTTGGTATTGCTGTCGCTCATCAGGAACGACAGGGAAGCGCCGGGAATGCTGACCTGGAAATTATTTGCGGTGAGGTTCCCGAGCGAAGTCAAAGTGAATGCGCTGCCCCCACCGCTCGATCCCGAACCGCCGCTCGCGGTTGGTACCATCGCTATGCTTGCCGATGTGGGTGGGCTGACTCCCAAGGTTCTAATGCGGTCGCGGCTGACCTGCAGAACCGCAATATCTATCACAACTTCTGGTTTTGGCTTGTCGATGTCTGTGATCAGCTTCTGCGCCAGCACCATCTGATCCAGCGTTCCACGCAGGATAATCGCATTCTGATTGGGGATCAGCTGCATCTTCTGCACATCGAGAATTCCCTTCAGTGTATTGCCCGCTTCCTGCAGTTCACTGGAGCTGGACACGTTCCGCAAGTAGAACGTCTTCATCACCGTGTCCTGCATTTCCTTCCGCTTGTTCGGAGTGTCGGCAGCGACAAGGATCGTGTTGCTGGATGTAGGCTCCCAGAAGGTTTTTGTCTGCAGCGCAACAGTATTGAGGGCCTCCAGCAGCGTTACGTCGTTCAATTCGATCGTGACCTTCTGGGGCTTGTAATCCTGGTCAAACAGAACATTGATCCCGGCGAGCTTGCCGATGGTCTTGTAGACCATGTTGGTGCTCTCTGAGATGCGCAGATTAATCAGAGTATTCGAGAGGGGTTCGAGTTCGACCGGTCCGGCGGCTTCTGCTGCCTGTTTGTCGAACGCGCTTGGCGGTTTTGGAGGTTCGGCGCGTCGCGCCTGCTTGCGAGCCATTTCTTCGGTGCGCCGGACTTCTTCCTTTGCCACGAAGTTGGTGGGGTCGATATCAGCCGCACGCTGAAATTCCAAGCTGGCATCCTGCAGCTTGCCCGCATCTCGAAACATTTGTCCCTGGCGGATGTGCTCGACCGCGGCATAGAAGCGGAGCCGCGTGTATGCCGTGAAGTACTTCGCATCCTGGGGCTTCAGCGAGTGCGCTTGGCTGTAATCTCGAAAGGCTTCGTCGTACCTGTTTTGCTCTTCCGCGTGGACGCCACGCTTGTATGCGGTCTTGGCCTGATCTGCGCTCGCTGGCAAACTGATCTGCACAACCAAGATCGATGCGAACAGGATTTGCAGAGGTCTCATGACACCACTTCTAGATTTTGGGTTGAAGCTGGTTCAGGCCAACTACACATGTCTTTATTTTCTTTTTTCTTGCTGGTTGACTGCCTGCGCCGACCGGGGGAGCACTCGAAACCACTCGGCGAACGGGTTCGCGCTTTTGGTACGAGCCTAACTGATAACTCACCAGCGTAATCCGGTATTTGCTCTGGAGCAAAGAACTCGATCTTTCTGACTCTGCTTCTCCAAAATTCCTTTTCGGACAAAACGGCGATTTTTCAGGAGCATGCCATCGTCGATCCTAGGGTCGTCCCCAAATTTTTCTAGGGTATTTGTTCGACCGCAAAGACGCGTAACCCAACTGCAGTAATGTGTTGCGACCTGAGCTTGGGGGTTCTGGCAGCGTGAGCGGGTTGACTCATGCGGCGACGGATCGGATGAGAGAAGGCCACTTCTCAGACCCTGATGGGGTTAGTGGTTCTTCCTTGACTGTGCCGCAGCACTGCCAGTTCCGGCTCAATTTGAAGCGGCAGCATTTTTCGATGGGGAACAAGACGAGTACGTTGGACTAGGTTTCGCGCGCGGATGATACACGTCCACCTTCGTGCGCAGTCTGCATCGTGGGCGAATGAATGTCGGGTTGTTACAGGTTCAGTGCGGCGCTTGCGCCCGCAAGTTAAGAAGGAGGCTGAACAGCCATGAGGAAGCCGTACCAGGTTTGGTTGCCAATTCTTCTCATCTGTTTCGCGACCGTCGCCGCGAACGCCCAGTCTTTTCGCGTGCAGTGCCCCACGAGCACCATTACGCATCCGGTTGCAGCCAACAACAATGGGGAACCCCCGTACAACGGGCCGACTCAATTCAATCTTCCGGCCCTCGGTGTGCCCTCGGGGACGAGTGGAGACTTCGTCACTCCCGTGACGACGACCGTGAACGGCGCCATCAAGTGTCAACAGATCTCGGGCGGTGACGGTTACTCCACGATGGGCGACGGCACGCAGGTGTTCATGTTCGCCTTCGGCCCGCTGTCGGGGCTTGCGGATGTAGCGGCCGGCTTGCCGAGTACGCAAGTCCCGAGCGTCTTCAACACCGTAAACCCGGGCTGTACAGACATCACTCACTGCGCCGCACCACTGCAGCGTGGTGACCCCGCCACGACCGATGGCGCGAGCGGAGGTAGCGGAACATACGTGCAGGGTGCGGCACTACCTGAGGGTTTGGCGAAGTTTCAATGGAACGGCGCCGTGGGCTTGACTCCCGAGATCGCGGCCGAGCTCGTTACCGTTACTGACCTCGTCGAAGGCCCGATTCCTGCCCCCGGGACCGCCCCTGGCTGTCCCACCCCGACCGCTACTACGGTAACGGCATGGACCGACGCCCCATTAGGCATTCCCGCGGGACAACAAGTGTTCATCGGAAATAGTATTGGTGCTGGCGGCGCCGCAACCCCGCCAGGCTATTCAGGCGTCTACACCATTTCCTGTGTGGCCACGGGCGGCGTGACCACTCCCAGCGGATTCACCCAGTATGCCTTCCAATACATCGCTCCGACCTCACCACTCGCTGCAGATACTGGCAACGACATAGCCGCCACCGCCTCCGCCCCTGCGGCTCTCAATGGTCACGTCGATCCCCGCCCCATCATGGACATCGGGGTGATGAACGGCAACATCCCGGCGCCACTGGCTGCGTTTGATGAGGACGACGAATTCTTTCTCACACTCACCAACGTCGGCATGATCATGCGCCCGGACCTCTTCGAGCAGCACACGGTCCACTTCCACGGCTACCCCAACGCTTCCTCTTTCTACGATGGCGTACCCGATGCGTCGGTCGCGATCAACATCGGCGCCAGCTTCACCTATTACTATCTCGCCCCGGACGCGGGGACTTACTTCTGGCACTGCCACATCACTCCGCCCGAGCACTTGCAGATGGGCATGGTGGGGCAGCTCCATGTGCGGCCGCGACAAGACCGAGTGCCCTTGAACGGGAACCTCTATACGTATCTCGGATACCAAAATGGGATCGGCTTGCCCGCGGGGACAGTCGCCGATCTGCGCACGGTTTGCAATCCCGGCAGGGATATCTTGTGCTCAGCTACGATGCCTGCGGTACAGACCAGTACGCAGCCTAGGACGGCGACGAATCCCGAGAGCGAAATACAAGGGGTGGACTTAGTCGGCAATCCGCAAAGATACACCTATAACGACGGCGACGGTTCGACGGCTTACGACGTCGAGTACCCCATCCAGATGCACGGCTTTGACCCCAACTTCCATTTTGTCGGCATGACCTTTAACCCGGAATTGTTTGCCGACATGAAGGACAAGTACTTCCTGCTGAACGGGCGGAGCTACCCCGACACGATCGCGCCGGGGCCACAAGCCACAATGTCGAGCGATGGCCAGATGCACTACTCGCAGCCGCTGCCCGCCATCATTAACATCCCGGCGGGCGGGAAGGCCCTGCTGCGTCTCGTGAACCTGTCCGTTACGGAATATCACGCGCTGCAGAGCGTCGGCATCCCCATGAAAGAAGTCGGGTTTATGGCCAAGCTGTTACGCGACCAGGCGGGAAACAACACCGAATTCTACACCAACTCGATCAACTTAGGCGGCGGCGAGTCGCTTGACGTAATTCTGGATGCCAGCGATGACGGTTGCAGGGCCTTTGCGAATGCCGGCTGCGCCGCCAAGCTCTATCCAGCGGGCAGCACTTTCTATCTCTACACTCCCCAGCTCGACCATCTGTCCAACGATGCCGAAAATTTCGGGGGAATGATGACCGAGGTCCATATCTGCAACAGCGTCGTCCCAGCTGGCATGCCAAAAACTGCCGGCAGCACGTTTGGAAACACCTGCACCAACTAGGAGAGCAGCAATGAGGCCGATGAACATGAAAAAGGCGACATTTAAGACTCAACTGTTCCTGGCGCTAGTCGTGGCAGCAACGCTGTTTCTCACGCCGGTGTCATTCGCTGCTGCTCCCGGCATCACCGGGCCGACTTTTAACCTGACGGCGCAACAAGCGTATCTGAACATGCCGGACGGAGAGGCGGTGTACTCCTGGGGCTACGGGTGCGATCCCGCGCATGCGCCTGCCGGTTTTGCTCCGACGTTGCCCAACCAAACCTGCCCCTCGATGCAGGTGCCCGGCCCCACGTTGATCGTCACGGAGAACCAGTCGGTCACGGTCAACCTGCTGAATGGTCTTCCCACAGCCGCCGGTAGCACCTCGATCCTGTTTCCCGGATTCCAGGTGACCACCAGTTGTTCCGCCACTACCCCAGTGGGGCAGCAGGGTTTGTTGACATGTGAAGCGACGCCGGGTGGAACGGTGACTTACACATTCACTGCCTCCAACCCGGGGACGCACCCTTATTACAGCGGTACACAAGGTGACCTGCAGGTCGAGATGGGCCTGTACGGCGCCGTCATCGTCCTTCCGGCGAACATCCCGCCAAACTGCACCAGCGGCTACCATGCCTTGAACCAGACGGCGCAAAGTACTTGGGGTGAGAGCGATTTCCGCCTGGTGAACCTGACAGGTGGAAAAGGGGCGGCTTACGACCATCCCGGGAGCTGCTATGACCGCGAGTACTTGTTCCAGTGGGGCGAGATGGATGCCAGGATTCACCGGCAGGCCCAAGCGCAGGTCGCGGCAACAGCCGGCTGCGCGGCGGGCACGATGGGTTGCAGTCTCGTAATACAGACCGAGCCCTACCATCCCGCGTACTTCGTGATTAACGGACGCTCCATGCCTGACCTCATGGATCCCAACTTCGCGTCCGAGTATCCGCACCAGCCTTACAACGGCAACCCGCACATGCATCCGGGCGAGCTGACTCTGGTCCGCACGATCGGCCAGGGGCGCTGGGAACATCCCTTCCACGAGCACGCCAACCACGTCCGCATCCTGGCGCGCGATGCCAACCTACAGCTGGGCACCGGCTCCGTTCTGTACTCCTCAGGTCTCAGCGGAGACGCAGGTGCATCGGGACCGGCCCTTGCCGGCCTGCTGATGTTCAACACCGACACCACGCCGGGCGAGTCGTTCGACGGGATCTTCTACTTTACCGGCAGAGGACTGAACTGGGATCCTTACGGCCACCATGCACCCCTTCCTAGTACGACGCCAGGAACCGCTGCGGCCGATCCTTACGGCGATGCTTTGGCTACGCTTACCTGCACTCCGGATCTGAACGGCTACAACTCGGGCGCCCCTACGGCGGTTAACTTCATGGAATGGTGCCAGGACCACAACAAGCCGGTGCAAGTAAATCCCTTCGGCGATGTTGCAGCAGGCGGACCGGCTACTTTGCCTGATCCGAATGTCTTTACCAACGGCGCCTGGTATGGTGGCACGCCCTACTTCGGACCCGACGCGTCTCTGCGCGCGAGCGCACCCACTTGCGCCAGCACACAGAACGCGAACTGCACCCCTTTGCTGCCCTCAAATGTGCAGGCCAACCCGTCCAACGAGCGCGGTTGGGCGTTCATGTGGCACTCCCATAACGAGCGCGAGATTACGACGAACAACGTTTTCCCCGGCGGCATGCTGATGATGATGCTGGTGGATTCCCGAGAATTTGTGATTGACGAATCGCAATAAGGGCAGGCAGTGTGCCTGGCCTGCGAAGGCCGTCATTTTGAGCTCCCCCGGGCTGGCTGACAGCGAATAAGAAGGCAGTTTTTTCACTAGGATCGACCGACAACGAGAGGCGAGAACCATGATCCGGATCAGTGAATTCAAAAGCAAAGCTACTTTGAAGACCGCAGCGATGGTGAGCGTATTCCTGCTCTTGGCGGCGGTTGCCGGGTTTGGCCAGCAGCAGATCAATCTAACCGCGGCACCGACCACGACCACGCTGCCCGATGGCACGACCGAGCCCATGTGGGGCTATTTCTGCGGCGCCGCCGTCTCCGGGTCGACCGCAACGTGCGCCGCGGCGAATCCTTCGTCGGCGACAAACCCCCTGGCGCAAACTTGGTCGCCGGTGGTAATTACTGTCCCGACTGGTCAGGGTCTTACCATCAACCTGACCAACAACCTCTCGTTCGCCAACGGCACAGGGACCAATAATACCGTTCCCACCTCCATCGTGATTGTGGGGCAGGTGGGCGGCGGTCTCGGTACGCAGCGAACCACCACGCCGAGTCCCAGCCACGTCGACGCGCAGGGGTGCCAAACCTGGTTTATCGCCAACACCCAGCCAGGCCAGCCATGCAACCCGTCGACACCTCTGGCTAGTCCGCCTGTTCAGGCGCAGCGTGTGCAGTCGATGGCCACAGAGGTGGGGGCGGGAGTGACCACCCCACTGACGTGGGCATTTCTTAAGCCGGGCACCTACTTGCTCGAATCCGGCACACATCCTTCGATTCAGGTACCCATGGGCTTGATTGGCGTGCTGGTGGTTACCACTGCGCCCTCGGGTACCACTGCCGGCACAGCGTATCCCGCCGTGGGCACGGCTCCGGCAGTGCCGTACAATGCAGAACTCCCGCTGGTATTTAGTGAAATCGACCCCGTGCAGAACAAAGAGGTTGACCAGGCTGTGCGGACCGTGGGCTTTAGCGAGACGGCAGTCTGGACGCGCATGAACGCGTTTGGCCCCGTCACAGGGCTTACCTTGGGCAATTCCGGCAGCGGGTACACATCTGCTCCCATGGTCACGATCGCACCGCCCACTACAGCTGGATTGTCGACAGGCACAACTGCGGAGGCCATAGCGACGCTCGCGTTCGAGGTTGCGAGCCAACCATTAGTCGCCAGCGGAGGCTCCGGTTACACAGCAGGCGACGCACTAACCCTCGTTGGTGGTACGGGCACGGCGGCCACGGCGACGGTAGCCACTGTGGATGGGTCGGGTGCCATTCTGACCCTCAGTGCATTCACACCTGGTAGTTACACGACCGCTCCCACCAGCCCTGTCAGCGTGACTGGTGGTACTGGCACGCTTGCCACGCTTAACGCAACTTTCACAGGATTCGTCTCTGGGGTTACCCTAACCAATGCGGGCGATGGATACACAGCCGCCCCCTTGGTCACAATCGGCGCCCCGACGACGGGGACGAACCAAGCCACAGCCACTGCCGCGATCACTTTGGGAGGCTGCGGGAACGGCGCGACGCACACCTGCTATCCCCCGGCGGTGAATTACACCCCGTTCTATTACCTCATCAACGGCGTTGCCTTCAGCAAGGACAATCCTGCATTTTCCGCGTTCCCGGCTACGGCCGGTCTTAATACCACGACGACTCCACCCACACCTGTCACGACCGGGATCAGCGGCACCGTCCTGGTGCGCGTGGTGAATGCCGGCTTGCGCTTGCACGTGCCTTCGATCGTCGGATCGCTAACGCAAGGGTTTAACGGAGGTGGTACCTCGGCTACAGTTGGCGGATTCACCTTGATCGCGGAAGATGGCAACGTCATTCCGGGCGTAGCGCCGGCGGGCGCTGCCAGCGTTCCTGCGAATCCGCGCGTGCAGACCGATGTCTTGATGGTCCCGAGCAAGGTGTACGACCTGCTGGTTAATGTGCCGGCTCTTCCCGCAGCCGCCACTGCGACCCCGGCCCTTCCGATTTATGACCGTGCGTTGAGCCTTTCGGCCAATTCTTCTGTCCGTGACGCGGGCATGCTGGCCTACATCAGCGTCAATAATAGTACCGCCAGCGCCGGACTCCCGGTTACGCCAGGGACGGGCATCTTCGCCGCGGCGCAAGCCAACCCGGATACCTACAACTCTCTGGTTTGTCCAGGTTCTCCATGTGCACAAACCCAGCCGTTCAGCGTGTCCGATCCGTCGAAGGGCGTGCTCGCCAACGATATTAATGTGTACGGTGCGGTACTCGTTACGCCGCCAACCAACGGCACTGTGACTTGCGGGCTCGTAGTGACCATTAACGACGGAGCGCAACAGATTTGCGCGAACGGCACCTTCACATACACCCCCAACCCTGGCTCGACCGCTACCACTGATAGCTTTACGTATTGCGCCAGCAATGGTTTTGTTCCACCGGCGAGCTGTCCTTCCGCCAATTTGGCTGCTACGGTGACCCTGGGTCCGTCGGGGCTAACCACGGGATCGGTCACCGCAAACAACACTTCGTACACGGCTAAAATGGCCACTTTCCTGAAGATTCCGTCGCCCGGCCTCCTCATGAACGTGCAGGATTCGAACAACCTTCCGCTTCAGGTGGTCCTCTCTAGTGTTACTACCCCGGCGGGCTCAACGTTAACGCTCAATATGGACCCGCAGGGCGGTTTCACGGCGTCCGTGCCAGCGGCAGGGAGCTATACGTTCACGTTCCAGGCGCAGAACTCCATTGGGACGACAAGTAACTCCGCTACAGTGACGCTGAATTTCCCCGTGGGCAGCGGTCTCACGGTCAATGTGGTGGATGCCCAGGCATATAACAACTGCCAGGGAAACAGTGCCTGCATCAGCGGACTGCCTCCGATCACCGACTATCGCTGGATCATTGAAGAAGACAAGACCTTCTGGATCGACCCGAACTGCACAACCAACCTCAGTGGAAACGGTAGTGGCACTTATACGCCGCCGCCGGGCTGCCCGGGCGTGGTTCCCGGAGCGTCCGGTACGACCACCATCCCCATGTTTGCCGTCAATTTCCATACCGACTGGATGAATTTCGTCGCCCAGGGATGCACGGGGGAGCAATCGTGCGAATGGGGCCAGACGATGTTAGATACTCGCCCGGCTTGTACCGCTCCTAACGTTCCCGTGGGTTGCAGCGCGACTGCGGGAACGCATATTCCGGCAGTGTGCGATCTTGGCAACGGCGCTTGCAGACCTGACCCGGGCGATGGAACGACCAGCGGCGGATTCACCTGGGTCAATCCTAGCCAGGTCGCCCTCGATCCCACCAAGCGCTACTACATCTCGGTATTGCCGGGCGACGCGGCTAACCCGTTTCCTAGTTACCTGGGACCTCCAGGCTGCAACCCGCAAACAGGCGCACAGGGTACCAACCCATGCGGCCACACCATGAGCGGCGCTCCGATCCCTCCGGCCTGCAATATCTTGCTGCCGGGATGTTCATCTACCAGCCAGATTGCCTTCGCACCAGTGAACGTGCTGGCGCTGCCCACCCCACTTCCTACGGGCAAGCTTTCGGTCATCGTGTTTGAAGACGACTTCCCCCTCAATGGTGAGCAGGATGCCGGGGGCGGAGTCGACGTTCTTTCGCCCAACGAGCCTGGTCTGGGTGGCTTCGAAATCGTTCTTTGGGACACCTATGGCGGACTCGGCGACGTGACTGGACAGGATAGCTTCGACATGTTCAACATGCCGTTGTCGAACTCGCTGGCAGGAACCATTGATCCCGCCACGGGCAACGACGCCTGCCCGATCTCGACCCAGATCACCAGCAACGTGCTAGGTGGTGCCGGGAATGGTCCGAATAGCCAGACGGGCATCACAGGCAGGATCGTGACCTGCCCGAAGTATGAATCGGATGGCACGACTCTATCCCCGCTGGCGGGCCAAGCGGTGGTTGCCAACCTCATGCCGGAAAAATTCAGCGTGCAAGCTTACCCGGGGGCCGACCGGATTGCGAATGGTGAAGAGTGGCTTCAGACCAACACCCTGGATGGCCAGCACCCGCACGATTCCTTTATCCGTATTGGTGAGCCTAGCTACTTCCAGGAGTACGGGCCGGCTGGATACCACGTGAGCATTGGCTTTGCCAATCCGGCGATCATCAACGCCCGCCACGATGCTGTCTGCACTGGCACCTTCGGTGCCGTCGGACCCTGCAACAACACCATCGAAGGGCAAGTCAATATGGAGCGGCTGAGCCGGACGCCGGACCAGAGACTCTATCCCAGCGGCTCGCATGATGCCTTCGCCTGGACCCAGTGCTGGGTCAGCCTGGGTGACCCGGATGCCGAGGATTTCATGTTCACCAAGTGCGACGCCAATGGGAACTTCAAGTTCACCAATGTTCCCGGCGGAAACTGGAGAGTTACCCTCGGCGACCAATGGAACGATGGGATTATTGACGGACTCTCGACGCCCGCTAACGTGGGTTGCATTCCCACTCCGCCCGCCACTACCTGCCCCACCGGCACCATCACCGACCTCAAGATGGGGCAGGTTGGCGTCCAGCAGTGGCAGGCGAATCTCTATACTCGGACCTTCATTGACGACAACAAGAATGGAATCTGGGACAAGGGCGAGATCGGGATTCCGTTCCTCTATAACATGATTCACTACCGGGATGGGCACAACGCCAACGCCCTGGTGACGGACTTCAACGGCGTTGCCAACTTCAACGAAACGTTCCCGCTGTTCAACTGGTATGTCGTGGAAGCGGAAGACTCTGCCACTGCGACCCGCTACAAGAGGACGGGCATCCACACCGTGTACGACGCGGGTGGCCCAGCCGATGGCACTACGTACTGCGGGCCGGGGAACGGCGGCCGTCCGTGCGGAGCCTCGACTGCCTATAATTATCTGGCGAACACCTACGAGGCAGTTCCGCTGCCCGCCGATCTGTCCGTGCCCGGCGCGGTCTATTGCGCCAGTGCGGATTGCGCGGCTGAGGCGACTTCGTTCGCAAATGCCACGCCCATACCCAGTCCGGGAACAGGATCCACCGCTTCCACCGGCCGCATCGATCCGCCGTGGGTGTGGGCCGAGGGCTGGTCGGGCGTAACTAGCGCGGGCAATTGGATTGATTTCGGCCTGGCGCCCTATGCATCCTGCCCTCCGGCTTGCGCGACCGTAACAATTCCGGCCCCACCGGGATCGACGACCGGCACTCAACCCACCACCCTGCAGGTGGGCGAAAACGGCGGTATCCATGGGATTGTTGACTATGCCTCGACACGTCCCTTTGATTCTGCGTCGCAAATGATACAACAGCCCTGGGAGCCGTTTGTTCCGGGCGTCACCATAAACCTCTACCAGGAAGGCTTTGCAGCGGATGGTGTGACCCCAACTCTCACGTTGGTGGACACTACTCAGACCAGTAGTTGGGATGACTGGGCGCAAGGATTCTACCCGAACAGCGCCGCAGGATCCGGAACGGGTGCAGGACAAAAGCCCTACCTGAACTGCCCGGGCCAAGGCTTGGCTAGCGGCGGCAACAACCAGGACCTCTTCTTCTTCACGCTCAATGACCAGCCGAATTGGCTTGACTGGTACAACCATGAACACAATGGTGGCACCCTCCACACGCTTCCATATAACTCGCAGTTCAAATGCTACGACGCGATGAAGATCTGGAACCAGGTCCAACCGGCGGTTTTCGACGGCAAATACTCGTTCCCGAGCGTCCTTGGCATTAACACGCAGACCGGAAAGCCAGACGCCACGTTGATGGGCGGTGTCGGGGGCAATGGCCCTAGCACTCCGGGATATGTCGCCGCAACCATGGGTGGAACCAATTGCATTATCTGCGTGGCAAATCCTGATTCGACCGACAAGTGGCGCGTCGGCACTCCCATGCTGCCGCCAGGCAAGTACGTGGTGCAAGTGCTCATGCCTCCGGGCTATGAGGTTTATAAGGAGGAGGACAAGAACCTGCTGATCGGCGACAACTACATCGCGCCGGTCACGCAACAGTTCCCTGGCTTGGGTGGGTCCATATTCATCATGCCCGACCAGGCCTCGGTGGCGTCCCTCTACGACCCCAGCGCGTCAGGCTACAACCCCAACAACTTCCAGAATGAGACTACGGGTCTTGGGTTGTCGGAGGAACTCTCAGGCGTCCCAGGTTTCCCCGGCTTTCAGGAGCCTGTGTGGCCGTGCGTGGGCGAGACGCGCACGGTGCCCGACTACCTGAGTCTGTTCCCGCAGGTGCATGAAGTGGCGCCCTTTGCCGGAGCGGCTCGGCCTCTGTGCGACCGCAAGGAAGTGACCCTGGCCAGCCAGATGTCGGTGAGTGCGAAGTTCTACATCTACACCTCAACCCACATCGCCTCGAAATTCACCGGCGTGATCACGGACGACTTCACCTCTGAATTCGATCCGTTCGCTCCGCAGTTCGGCGAGAAGTTTGCACCGTCCAACATGCCGATTTCCACGAAGGATTATCTCGGCAACGAAATCTCCCGCGTGTATTCCGATCACTACGGAATTTATGATGGGTTGACTTATTCAAGCTGGGAAGTGAACCCGCCTAACATCACGGGATACTCACCCACGATCATGGTCCAGTGCATGAACGATCCCGGGCCGATCCCCGATGGGAAGGGCGGCTTGATGAACGATCCCTTGTACCAGCCGGCATACAGCGCCTTCTGCTACGAGGAGCCGTACATGCCGGGCTTGACGACGTATCTCGATACGCCCGTGGTGCCCACGCAAGCTTTCGTGGGCGCAGGATACAACAATCCTGATTGCGCCTACCCCGATGCCACGCCTGCCATCTCGGAAGTGGATGGAGACGGGATCGGGCCTTGGGTCGGCGCACCCGGCCACACCCTGACCATCACCTCCCTGCCCGACCAGCCGGTGACCAACTATGCCTACGGTGGTCCTTCGGCCTCGGTGGCGCCTTTCAATATGAAGAACGTCAACCGGCACTTCGGGTTTGGGTCTCAGTGCACGGCCTTAAGCTCGACCTGCACTTCGGTGTCGAGCGTCACCATCGGCGGCGTCGCGGCGATTATTAACAGCTGGGCCGACAACCAGATCACGGTTGCGGTGCCCGGGCCTGTGCCCGGCACCTGTACGACGGCCTCGGCAACCTGTAACCCCACACCTGTGCCCGCTTGCTCCATCCAGCAGCAGGCACAGTACGGAGGTCCGGGCGTGACCGGAACACCCGCAGAGTGCGGTGAGCTGGTAATAACTGCGGGCAACAGCAAACAATCAATTGACGCCGTGACCATCACCGTCGGCGGCAAGCAGCCCACCCACGTTCCTGCCACCGGTACGATCCAGGCCGCGATCGACGCCGCTTCTCCGGGCGACCTGATCATTGTCGACCCGACTTGCACCACGAGCACCAGCGCGACCACTGGAAGTGCGTGCTCCGGTACTGGTGTCGGAACAATCTCGAGCAAGGCTGCTGCCTCCCACACCGAAATGCTGATTATGTGGAAGCCGGTCCGGCTGCAAGGTGTCGGCGCTGCCACAACCATCATCAACGCCAATGCCAATCCGGCCGGCAAGCTGCTCGACCCCTGGCGGCGGCATATCAACTGCATGTTCGGCTTAACCATATCGGGCGTACCGTCGGGAAATACGACTCCGTACGATCCGAACGGCACCTACTCCTGCCCGGACACGAGCGGTGGGCCCGTGAACGGTTTCTCGGCCAAAGGACAAGTGGTCGACCCCACCACTGGCCAAGTCACGTCGGGCAGCAGCCCGCAGATTGACCGGTTACCATTGGAGGCCACGGTCGGTTGGGACGCTTCGTTGAACGGCAACCTGGCCGAACAATTACAAGAGCCCTCGCTCATGGGCGCTTATGAAGGCGCGGGGATCACGGTCCTGGCCAAAGGGTTGGATTTCCACGGAGCGAATCCGTGGAACGATGCCAATGAGGCCGGCGCGTTCCCGACCGTCACCACGCTGATTAGTGGAGTTGTCAGTAACCCCGGTGGCACCCCGGGTACTGCGGGTGCTCTAACTGTGGGCGATGCCAATTCATACTGCGGAGCCAGTGGGACCAATCCGTTCCCGAGCAACTTCATGTGCAACCCGTCGAGCATTGATGGGTTGAGCGTCACCAACAGCTCACAAGGCGGTGGCGGCATCTTTGTGCACGGTTGGGCGCACTTCCTGCAAATCGCGAACAACCGCATTTACAACAATGCCGGAACGCTGTCCGGCGGCATCAGCGTCGGCCAGGGTGAATTCGCCCCTCCGTACATCATGGGCGGCGCCACGAACGCGGCTCCCGGCACCTGCAGCGACGGGACCGGATTCGTAACCAATCAGCATGAACCGTTCTGCTTGCAGTTGCAGGTAGGCGTGCACAACAACATGATCGTCGACAATTCGTCGATCGGCGACGAGCTGTTCTCGGCGACGCTGGCGGGGGGCGGCGGCGCTACGTTCTGCACCGGCAACGACTACTACAAGTTCAACTACAACTGGGTGTGCGGCAACATCAGCGCGGGTGAAGGCGGAGGACTGGTGCACCTCGGTGAAATCCAGAACGGTGACATCGAGCACAACTCCTTCGTGTTCAACCAGAGCAGCAACCCGACCATACCCACCAACGGCGGCGGCATTCAGGTTATGGGCACGCCGGACACGGATCCGGTTTGCTCGGGCGTTCCCGATACGGATTGCCCGCCGGGATTGAGCGACGGTACAGGCAAAGGATTGCTGATCAATGCCAACCTGATCCAGGGCAACTCCGCCGATAGCGGCAGCGGCGGCGGCATCCGCCTGCAGCAAGTCAACGGGACTGAGGTGGGCACGTTCGCCTCTCAGCCACAAGTCTGGAACGACGCGACCATCACCAACAACATTATCGTCAACAATATGGCGGGCTGGGATGGCGCGGGAATATCGTTGCAGGATGCGTTGAACGTGAAGATCATCAACAACACCGTCATGCACAACACGACCCTTGCTACCTCGGGCGTGCTCACCAACAGTCTCGGGGCGCCCCTGGCCAGCGCGCCACCGGGGACCTGCACCATGATCGGGCCAAACGGGGTGCCGGACACGGCATCCTGCCCGCAGTCCGCAGGTGTGACGAGTACGCTAAACTCCTCGCTCATGGCCCAGGCGACCAGCGGGCTGACTCTCACCTGCCCCAACGGTTTGCCGGGTTGCGGTGCGTTCTCCAATCCGGTCATAGCGAATGACCTGATCTGGCAGAACACGTCGTTCTACGTCGGCGTGGGCAACCTGGGTACAGGAAACCTGAACCAGCAGGCCCTCGTCACGCTGTACAACGCCTTCGTCAGCACACCTGCTCCGGTGCAGACGGCCACTGGAGGTTGCGCGGCCAGCTCCGGCAATTATTGGGAAGTCGGCGTGCGCGGCGACAAAACAATCAACGGCCACGAATCTGGATTCAGACTCAGCCCGACGTATTCGGCGCTGACGGACGCTTCAGATTATCCTGGCTCACACAATCTGGGATCCGATCCGGCCGTTGCCTCCCAGTACTGCAACGGCTCGCGCGTACCGCCGGAGTGCACGTCGTCCGATGGATGCGCGGGACCCCACGGGTTTGGAGTGCCTCCAGGCATCGCCGATGCCTTGGCCCCCAACCCGGTATTTAGCCTGACTCCATCGGCGACGGTGGATGAGGGGAACAACTGGATCAACGTCAGTTGGGGTCCGTTGTCGCTGACAAACCCATCGCTGCTCGGTGCGGATGGGAACTATGGCGGCGGGCCTTCGCTCGGCAACTACGTTCTCAGTTCCGGTTCGCCGGCGATTGACTACATTCCGTCGACGTCCCCAACATACGCGATTGCGCCGACTACCGACTTCTTCGGCAACCCGCGTCCGGACCATCCGGGCTCGCAGATTGATGTCGGTGCGGTCGAAGCGGTGGGTTCTTTGAACCCGGCCGCTGCGGTGTCGACAAACTCACTGTCGTTCCCCAATACCTTGGTGGGTACGACCAGCGGTGCGCAGTCCGTCACTCTGTCGAACGCAGGAGACGCTCCGCTGCTCATTAGCGGCATCGTCCTCAGCGATCCGGCGGACTACTCGATGAGTGCGTGTCCGGCAAGCCTGGCTCCGGGAGGAACCTGCATCATCAGCGTCACCTTCCATCCAGCGACGACGGGTCTGAAGACGGCAACGATCACCATCAACAGCAACGATCCGTCGTCTGCCTCTACGATCGTCGTTGGCCTGACGGGCAGCGGCGTAGCTCCGTTGATGCAGCTCAGCGCAACCTCGCTGACGTTCAACACGTCGCAGGGTACGACCTCGGCACCGCAGACGGTAACCGCGACGAATGCTGGTACGGCGCCGTTGTTCTTCAGCAGCGTTACGCTGACTGGCACAAACGCGTCTCAGTTCCACATCACAAGCAACACCTGCCCAATCGGTGGGGCAGGCGTGGCTGCGGGTGGTACCTGCAACATCACGCTGACGTTTGCGCCGCCGTTGTTCTCTGGCTCCACGGCCAGAACGGCGCAGTTGAACGTCAACGTCCTGGCGCCGGCGGCCAACGGGTCGGTAGCGTTGACGGGAGATGTTCCAGCCATGTCTGTCACTCCTAGCTCCCATGGATTCGGGAACCAGGTAGTCAACACAACCAGCGCGGCCTTCGCCTTTACTGTGCGGAACACAGGCTCGGGACCGTTGGTGATCAGCGGCATAACCACCCCCACGCTCCTTGGTGGGTCGGGGTTCGCTCAAACTGTTCTGACCGGTCAAACTGTCTGCCCGATTGGCGGAACTGGTTTGGCGGCTGGCGCGAGCTGCACAGTCAACGTGACGTTCACTCCAACGACTACTGGGACTAAGTTAGGAGCCCTGGTAGTCGCAGGACCTGCCTTGACGTCGTCCGGAGCTGCCGCGCTGACGGGCACAGGCGTCACGCCGGTATCGTTCTCGGGGCCAACCCCGGCGCTGAACACCGGTGGCACGAGCACCAAGAACGGCACGGTCACCGTAACCAACAACATGACGTCGAACCTCACGTTCTCGTCAACCGTGCCGCCGAGCCTGGTAAAGACGAGCGGAACGGGAACAGGGACAGCCTCGGTGCAACCTGGCGGAACCTGCACGTTGGGCCATGTTGTAGCAGCAGGAGGGACGTGCACGATCAACGTGCGCTGGGCGCCGACGAATTCATCGACGGCGAACTTGACGTTGACGATAACCGATTCCGGGGCACCGACGACGACGCAGAGCACGAGCTTCCCGGCTAACTAGCTGAGATTCTGGGGCGACCGAACCTGGTCGCCCCAGAACACATTTCAGCTATCGGCAAGTTGGGGATTGAAACTGAACGAGGGCTCGGGTACGTTGCTGAAGATTGCCTGAGTTTTCTCAAACCGGAGGTGAAAGTTACAGTATGAGGATTTATCACGCGCTGTGCTTAGGAGCAATGATCGCCGTTTCACAATGTGTGCTGGCTGAGCTTCCGATCTCGAATGAGAATCTTGGGCAGACCGAAAGTGCGCTCGATTTCTGTTCCAAGGTGAATTCCAAGTCGGCGGCTCAATACAAGCAGCGTGGCAAGGCCCTGGTGGGGAACGCTTCCGAGAAGGACCTTGCGAAAGCTCGCAGTTCGGCAGAATACAAGGATTCCTATAGCTTGATTCAAACGATGCTCGAAAAGCTACCGAAGGAAGAAACGGTCAAGATCTGCGTTGATCTTCTGGAGAGCAAGTAGCACACCAAGCGGCTGGTTTTAACGGAAGGCATTCTCGAACAATGAAAGGCAGGTAAAGCGGGGACCCATTTTCAGTACGCCGTATATTCGCTCGCCACCAAGGGCCCACCAAGCACCATCCTGCGCTGATGTCAGAAGACTATTCCTGGGAGAGTAGGCCATGAAGAGATACTCTAGTGCAGTGTTTGTGCTCGCGTTCGTGCTAGCAAGTCTCCATTCACTCTCGTCTCAAGTTCAAGGTCAATGGGCGAGTACGGGTACCATGCAGTCGGTTCGCGAGTTGCACGCCCAGGCGCCGTTGCCCGGTGGAAAGGTTCTCTCGATCGGGGGGATCGATAACAGCGGCAATCCGCTGGCGTCGTCGGAAGTCTACAGCTCGGGCAAATGGACGCTCACCGGCAGCATGGCGGAAGCCCGGTACATGTTTCCGGCCATCGTGGTGGGGGGCGGAAAGATTCTGGTCTCGGGCGGACTCGGTACGAGTAGCAGCGTTTTGGCGGGCGCCGAACTGTACGACCCCAAGACTGGAATATGGTCCTCCACGGCTTCCCTTTCTGTCCCTCGCTTGAATCACACGGCTACCCTCCTTCCGAGCGGCAAAGTGTTAGTGACTGGCGGCTGTACCACCAGCGCTTGCGGCGGCTATACAGCAGTCAGTGAACTCTACGATCCAAAATCGAATAGCTGGTCGACGACGGGCAGCCTAAACACGGCTCGCTATTCCCAGACCGCGGTGCTCTTGAAAACTGGGAAGGTGTTGGTTGTGGGAGGGTCAACAGGCTCCGCCCTTACTTCCTGCGAGATCTACGATCCGTCCACGGGTAAATGGACTAACGTGGCCAACACGATCGATCCTCGCTACTTGAACTCAACTAACCTCCTTTCCGATGGCAAAGTACTGGCCGCTGGCGGTGGCCTCACTGGAGGAGCCGAGCTGTACCCCACAAATACAGCGGAAATCTACGACCCTTCCGCGAACATCTGGACTCAGACCGGGAACATGACTACCGGACGGTACAGTCACACAAGCACGCTTCTCAGCGACGGCAGCGTTCTAGTGGCGGGGGGAATCGGGCAGCCCCTTAGCTCGGGCTTCATCCCCACGCCTAAGGTAGATGTCTACAATGAAGCAAAGGGCCAGTTCAGCGCCACGACCAGCTTGAGCCGGGCGCTGGCGTACCATGCCGCGAGCCTGCTTCCGACGGGACGGGCATTGACAGACGGTGGCATCACTACTACCACTTACTGCTGTGTGGCCGTGAACAATGCCCAGATCTACACACCGCTGACCCTGACTCTCTCTGCTTCCAGTCTGAATTTCGGCATCCTGCAAATAGGACTCACCAGTTCGACGCAAACGATCACGGTAACCAACGTTAGCAGTCATTCGGTGAATTTCACCAGCATAACCGGCACCGGTGATTTCCATGTGAGCAACACCTGCTCCCCTACGCTCAACGCCGGCCAGAACTGCACGATCACCGTTTCGTTCGAACCGACAGCAGTAGGAACGCGAAAGGGAGTGGTGACGCTCAAGGACAATTCCCCCGGCAATCCCACGCAAACCATCGCGCTGACTGGTATTGGCGCTACCAACGCCATAACCCCGTTACCGGGCAGCCTCATTTTTCCGAGTACACTCCCTGGAACCACCAGCTTGCCCTTGAGCATCACCCTTTATAACGATGGCACGGCGCCGGTCAACAACATAGCTCTCGGAATGTCTCCGGCTGATGGTACGTTTACGCAGAGTAACAACTGTCTATCGACTTTGAATCCAAACTCGAGCTGTGTTGTTCAAGTGTTCTTCACGCCGCCGGGTTCCGGCACATTTAGTGCAACCTTGGTGGTAACCGACAGCGACAGCAGCAGCCCGCAGACTGCTTCTCTTTCCGGGGTGGGGAAGGACTAAGACTCAGGCCCTCCCAAGTTAATCGGTTTCCTGGAACGCATGGGGCGGTGTGGTTCCGTTGCGTACTGCCGCTTGGGGTGTGAAAAAGCAGAAACGACCTAGGTTACCGCGGGGATCCCGGTGCCCGACTTCTAGAACCGCAAGACACCCGCCTAGGAATTAACAGCCTCGGAACATGCCTTCTTTGCTCCAGGACAAATAGCCCGGAGCACATGTGGAGTATCAGTTTCAGTGGCCCTTAACGGGCCTGCACAGTGCCTCCCTCATTGCTCCAGATCAAATAGCCGAATGTAGGAATGGAGTATCAATCTACGATAGAAAGTGCCTCGTTTGCCGAGGAAGCGATGCTCAGAGTCACTAAGTCACCAAGGAAATCGATACTGTTTGCGGCGGTCCTGGTGACTGCTGTCGCAGTTCCAGGCGCCTCTTCACAGTCGTCTCAAACCACACCGAGTACGGCTGGTCCAGCGAAGCCTGTGCCTGCGGTTGGTAAAACTTCCTTGGCCAATCACGTTTCCAGGCAAGAGCAGTTGTATTATCGAGGCCTTTGGGGGATCGACTCGCTCCGAGTAAAGTACACGGAGTCGGGCGAGATCATTCGCTTCTCCTACCGCATAGTGGATTCCACTAAAGCCGCACAGCTCAATGACAAGAAGGCAGAGCCCGCCCTTTACGATCCGCAAGCCGGAGTCAAGCTGGTAGTCCCAGAATTGGAGAAGGTGGGGAAATTGCGCCAAAGCAGCACTCCTGTCGAAGGCATGTCCTACTGGATGGCTTTCTCGAATGTCGGGAGACGGGTGAGACCCGGCCACCGTGTGAACCTGGAGATTGGGCATTTCCATGCGATGAACCTCGTGGTGGAGTAAGGAAGCCCGCTGGAACACTCGGCTGGCTGAGCATCTGTTAAGTATTTGGAAAAAGGGATGAACCTAATGCTGAACAAATTACTAGCAATCTCCATTTGTCTGCTGTTTGCCGCTTCGCTCGCCGTTGCCGCCCCGTCACCAGGGGGGCTGTCGGCGGCTCAGATCGTGGACAAGAACGTCGCGGCACGCGGCGGATTACAGGCGTGGCGGGCGGTCCAGGCGCTGTCGTTAGAGGGGAAGCTTGGTGCAGGCGGGAATCAGCGCGCCACCCTTGCTCTGCCCATGCCGACGCCGAAACAACTCCCGGGTGCTCTTCCTAAGCGGCGGGCCGAAGAGGCACAAGTGCCATTTCTAATGGAACTGAAACGCAGCCGCAAAGTGCGCTTCGAGTTGCAGTTTGCGGGCAAGACGGCGATTCAAGTGTACGACGGAACAAACGGCTGGAAGCTGCGGCCCTTTCTGAATCGAATGGAAGTGGAGCCCTTTACGGCCGAAGAGACGAAGCTCGCTTCCATGCAATCCGACCTCGATGGTCCTCTCGTCGATTACGCCGCCAAGGGCAGCCGCGTCGAGCTGGAGGGCCTCGAAAAAGTGGAGGGTCGCGATACCTATAAGCTCAAAATCACGCAGAGCAGCGGGCATACATTCCATGTATGGGTCGACGCAGAAACCTTCCTGGAAACGAAAATTGAAGGCCAGCCAAGGCGACTCGATGGCAGAGAACATGTCGTCGAAGTCTACTACCGCGATTATCGGGCCGTCGACGGCCTTAGGATCCCATTTGTTTTGGAGACGAGGGTTCTCCCGGTGGCCGAGAACGCGCTGGGTCTGAAGGACTCCCCCGTTCCGCCGGAAAAAATAATCATCGATAAGGTCACTGTGAATCCAAAGCTCGATGAGTCGCTATTCTCGAAATTGGAGGTCCCGACCACATCGAAAGGTAAGTAATGGAAGATTGATACGCTCGCCATTTACCGCGAACTGCCATCCGGTAGGAGCATAGTGGCGATTCCGAACCTGGAAGATTCAGCATTCGCATTGCGGCTTTAAGGTTGGGCTCTCCCCCACATAGTCCACCGGCGCTTCAGGGCCCTGAGCGGCGTGTCCGCACCAGGCGTCGTGCTCCTGAGGATGAGGTTTTGGACAAGATTTACCAACGAGAAGGAGAACGAGATGATGCTCAGAATTGGGACTGCTGCCGTTGTGGTTTTCGTAGCAACGACGGCTTTCGCACAAACACCGACGCCCGTCACCGTGCCAGGAGGCGGACCAATCACGACCCAGAGACAAATGCTTCCTGGCAGGATGGGGAAGTCCTCTCTGTCGGGTAAGCCAGCCGGTGCCGCACAGACTCCGGCCTCGCTGCCTAAGCGCATTGAAGACCTGCAAAGCACCTTGACCCAAATGCATGCGGTGCTGAAACGGATGCGCGCCAACTCAGCCAAGAGCAACACCGCCAAGGCCAACCTTGACATGTGGGAGCTGCTGGTGGGCCATCTGGACAAGCAACTCCAGGAACTGCGACTCGCCCAGGCCGCGCACGAGGACATGGAAGCTCGCCGGGCTGCGCTATACAAGCAGGCGGATGCCAAAGCGGCCGCGGAGGCCCTGGCGGCGCAGGCCGCGCGTGGCTTGGGTGGTGCCCAGGCATCGGCACCGTCACCTACCACACAAGGCGCGGGACCGACTGCTGGACAGGGCACAACCGGACAGACACCGGCCAGCCAAACTCCCCCGCAGGCCCCTGCGCCTTCCTCTCCTTCACCAAACTAGAGTGAGGGTCTTGAGGCAAGGAAGCACAGGTGTAGGGGGACCCGAGATTCGATGAAAAAAGTTCTCAGTGCAGTCGCGATTGCCGTGCTGATGACCGCGGCCTATGTAGCAGGAAGGCGTCACACGGAGCGGCCCCCGGCGGCCAGCGCGAGCACCCGGCGGGTGCTGTACTGGGTGGACCGGATGCATCCCAACTACCGATCGGACCACCCCGGCATCGCTCCTGACTGCGGCATGCCGCTCGAGCCGGTCTATGCCGAGGACAGCAACGCAATTGGAGCGGCACGCCTCGAGCAATTGCCTCCAGGAACGGTTGGCATCGATAGCGCCCGGCAGCAATTGGTCGGGATCCGTCTGGCTACGGTGGAGCGAAGCGGCGCCGCTCAAAACATCCGCCTCCTAGGCCGTGTGGTACCGGAAGACACGCGAGTCTATCGAATTAACGCCGGTTCGGACGGGTTCGTGCGGGAGACGTTCGATGATTCGGTAGGGGTCCAAGTCAGGAAGGATCAGAAGCTGGCGGCCTGTTATGGTCCTGAGTACTTAGCGGTTGCTTCCGGGTTTCTGGCCTCCACCGCAGGGGTGCTGGGTGGTGCCGGAAAAGACGGAAATCGCACCGTTCCATTTCCGGGAGCTGTGTCGAAGCAAGGGTCAAGCAGTATTAATGGATATACGGATCGTTTGCGAAATCTAGGCATGAGCGAAGCGCAGATCATGCAGATGGCGGAGAGCCGCCAACTTCCGGAAAGTATCGATGTCGTTGCTCCCGTGGATGGTTTCATACTCAGCCGGAACATTAGTGCCGGTCAGCACTTCGATCGCTCCATGGAGTTTTACAGCATTGCCGATCTCCGGCGAGTCTGGATTCTAGCCGATGTCCTCGGCAGTGAAGCACAGCGGTTCCGTCCCGGCACCGTGGCTCACATAACACTGGCGAATCAGGCCAAGACGTTTACCGCTCGCGTGAGCAACGTCCTGCCGCAAGTCGATTCCACAACGCGGACTTTGAAGCTTCGATTGGAGGCTGACAACCCAGACGTTGCGCTTCGCCCGGATATGTTCGTAGATGTCGAGTTGCCGGTGAGTCTGCCTCCGGGACTCACGGTTCCCGCGGATGCTGTGATCGATTCCGGCCGTGGACAGCGAGTGTTCGTGGAGCGCGCGAGCGGAGTGTTTGAGCCGCGCGAGGTGCAAACCGGTTGGCACTCTGGCGACCGGGTCGAGATCGTTAAGGGCTTAGCGGAAGGCGAGCACGTGGTCTCCGAGGGTACGTTCCTGGTGGACTCGGAAAGCCGGTTGAAATCCGCCGCTCGGTCACTGCCACAGCCGCGTCCGGAACTGAAGGCTTCGCCTCGATCCGACAGAGAGCCCGGCGTAGCGGCCAGCGCTGGCAAGGTCAAGGACGCCGCCTGCGGCATGATGATCGATGCTGCCCAAGCTGTCGCAGAGGGCAACACGCTGGATCGCGAGGGCGTCACCTACTACTTCTGCTCCGACCGCTGCAAGAAGAACTTCAGTGCTCAGCCGGAGCACTACCTGGCCTCGAATCCCTCCCGGCAACGGCCATGATCAATCGCATCATCGATTTTTCGGTAGAGAACAAGCTGTTCGTACTGGCCGTGATCGCTGTTGCGTGCGTCTTCGGTTGGTGGGCCATGATGGCCTTGCCTTTGGATGCCACGCCCGATCTCAGTGAGACGCAAGTCATCATCTATTCGCGGTGGGATCGCAGCCCCGACATTATCGAAGACCAGGTCACTTATCCCATCGTTACGGCTATGTTGGGCGCGCCCAAGGTCAAGACGGTGCGTGGCGTGACCGACTTCGGCTACTCCTATGTTTACGTAATTTTCGAAGACGGAACCGATCTGTACTGGGCGCGTTCGCGCACGCTGGAGTATTTGTCGGGCGTGCTCCCCCGGCTGCCGGAGGGCGTAAAGGCTGAACTGGGTCCCGACGCCACGGCACTGGGCTGGGTCTACCAGTACGCGGTGGTTGATACAACGGGCAAGCACAGCTTGGCAGAACTGCGTTCCTATCAGGATTGGTACCTGCGCTACTACCTGCGGGCCGTGCCGGGCGTAGCCGAAGTGGCTCCCGTGGGAGGATACACGCGCCAGTATCAGGTCAACGTTGATCCCAATCGGTTGCAAGCTTATGGCATTCCCATGCGCCGTGTGGTGGAAGCGGTGCGCAGCGGCAATCAAGAGGTTGGTGGGCGCCTCTTGGAGTTTGCCGGGACCGAGTACATGGTCCGCGGCCGCGGCTATGCCACCTCGCTGGAGGACTTCAAGAACATCGTGCTCGAGGCGAGTGCTGACGGTACTCCCATCCGCATCAAAGATGTCGGCCAGGTGGTCGAGGGGCCGGACTTGCGGCGCGGCATAGCCGACTTGGACGGAAAAGGCGAGGTGGTTTCCGCCATCGTCGTCATGCGCAGCGGCGAGAATGCCCTGGCGGTAATTGACCGAATCAAGCAGAAGATTGCCGAGATCGAGCCAGCCCTTCCAGAAGGCGTGAAGATCGTTCCCATTTACGATCGTTCGCAGCTCATTCATCGCACCATCAGCAACGTCAACACAACCATCTTCGAAGTAGTGGTCACGATTGTCCTGATCATCCTCGTGTTTCTGTGGCATTTTCCCAGCGCGGCGATCCCGATCGTTACCATGCCGGTCGTCATCCTGGTCTCGTTCATTCCGTTTCGTCTATTGGGGCTCAGCGCCAACATCATGTCGCTGGCGGGAGTTGCGATCGCTTTCAGCGAACTGGTCGATGCTTCGATCGTGGTGGCGGAACAAACGCATAAGAAACTGGAGCAATGGGAACGCGGAGGTCGAGTTGGCGATTACCGGGCAGTAATCATCGCGGCGGTGAAGGAAGTAGCCGGTCCGACCTTCTTCGCGCTACTGGTCATCGCCATTTCATTCCTGCCCGTGCTGACCCTGGAGGCGCAGGAAGGCCGGATGTTCAAGCCTCTGGCCTACACCAAGACCTTGGCCATGCTGATCGCGGCCGGGATGGCGATTACGTTGGACCCGGCGCTGCGCCTGCTCCTTACCCGTGTTGAGCCCCTTTCGTTCCGTCCCGCGAGGCTCTGCCGGTTCGTGAACACGCTGCTGATCGGCAAGATTCGCTCCGAGGAGAATCACTTCCTCAGCGGCTGGATGATGCGTGTGTATGAACCGGTGGTGCGCTGGAGCCTGCGCTGGAAGTGGCCGGTAATCGGCGGGGCCGCGGTGATGGTCGTATTGTCAATTCCCCTGTTTCTGAACTTGGGCTCGGAATTCATGCCGCCGCTGGACGAAGGCGCGATTCTGTACATGCCTTCGACCATGCCCGGGATCTCCATCACTGAAGCTCGGGAACTGCTTGAGAACACCGACCGGATCCTTACCCGCTTTCCTGAGGTGGACCGCGTTTTGGGCAAGGCGGGGCGAGCCGATACCTCGACGGACCCGGCGCCGCTCTCGATGCTGGAGACCGTTATTATTCTTAAACCGCGATCGGAGTGGCGCACCGTCGACACGTGGTATTCCTCCTGGGCGCCGGAATCGCTCAAAGTTCTGTTCCGTCATTTCACGCCCGATACGATCACGTCGGAGGAACTCGTTCACCTCATGGACGAGAGCCTGAAGGTTCCGGGAATGACCAACGCCTGGACCATGCCTATCAAGGGCCGCATCGACATGCTGACGACCGGCATGCGAACTCCGGTTGGATTGAAAATCTCGGGCGCAGATTTGGCCACCATCGAGAAGATCGGAACGCAGATCGAAACGGTGTTGCCGCGTGTGAAGGGAACGCGCGGCGTCTTTGCCGAGCGCACCGTGACTGGCTACTTCCTGGATTTCGACTGGAATCGGGACCAGTTGGCCCGTTACGGTCTCAGTATCGAAGACGCACAAACAGCGGTTGAGAACGCCATAGGTGGCGAAAATGTAACCACCGCTGTTTTGGGACGCGAACGCTATCCGGTCAACGTGCGCTACATGCGTGATTTCCGCAGTGACCTCGGCGCGCTGAAGCGCGTGCTGGTCCCCGCGAGTGGCCAGCGACAGATTCCCCTGGGCGACCTCGCCGAGATTCACACCAACAGCGGACCCGCGATGATTCGTGACGAAAATGGCCTGCTGACCGGCTATGTCTACGTTGACATCGCAGACCGCGATCCCCAGAGCTACGTCAATGAAGCCCGCGCTCTGCTTCGCGATCAACTCAAAGTGCCGGCAGGGTACGCCGTCTCCTGGAGCGGGCAGTACGAAGCGATGCAGCGAGTGAAGGAACGCCTCACCCGAATCGTGCCGCTGACGCTCGGGATTGTAGTGTTGCTTCTGTATGCGAACACACGCTCCCTGACCAAAACCACGATTATCCTGCTGGCCGTGCCATTCTCCGCTGTGGGTGCGGTGTTGTTCCTCTATCTGGCAGGCTACAACATGAGCGTCGGCGTGTGGGTGGGACTAATCGCGCTGATGGGGATCGACGCTGAAACCGGGGTCTACATGCTTCTGTACCTTGATCTGGCGTTTGAAGAGGCACGCCGGGAGGGCCGCATGAACAATCTCAGCGATCTTGGCGAAGCCATCGTCCAAGGGGCAGCCAAGCGTCTCCGCCCGAAATTCATGACCTTCGCCACCATGTGCATCGGGCTGCTGCCCATCATGTGGGGCACGGGCACCGGTTCCGACGTCATGAAGCGGATCGCCGCCCCCATGGTAGGAGGCATCTGTGCCTCATTCATCCTGGAATTGTTGGTGTACCCCGCCGTCTATGCCGTCTGGCGGCAAAAATCCATAAGTGCCAGCCAGGATTCCGGCCCCGCCTGGACTGAAGCGCCCGCTCCTCGCACCTCCCCGGAGGTTCACGAGTTGGTCACGCTGCGATTGCAGCAGTCCGGGGACTGAATTAGATGAAGTTTCGGCTACAACTTGCGCTAGCGCAAATACAGCTTGACGGAGGGAATGGTAAAAGGCAGAGTGATGGTTGTGTCGGAATCGTGCAATCACGATCACACCCTCGCCTCCCCCGAGGCTGTCCCGGAATGCTGCGGCGTGCTGCACGACGCGCTCATTGGCGGTTCCGGATCTGAGTCAGGGGAAGGGGTTCAGAGCGTGGCGCAAATCCCTGATAGAAGGTTCGTTGGGCAGTCGCTTCGTCGGGTTGGGAGATCCCTGCTGTCCCTTGGCGTAACAGGTGTGGTGGCTTTGGCCCTCCTGGCTGCCTCCTCGGCGCAAGGGCAGGGAGGTGCGTCAAAGCCGAGTCGTAAAGACCAGCCACCGATTTCTCCCGTAAACCCGACTCCGCAACAAGTTGTTCCTAGGCCAGTAGCCCCGTTGCCATCGCCTGCCAGTGTCGAAGAGACGACGCTACCCGTGCCTCCTAGCGTTAAGTGGGACGGCAAACTACTCACCGTCGATGCCGAGAATTCCGCGTTGTCCGATGTACTCATCGCAATACGAGACCGGACCGGCGCAATGCTCGAACTCTCCGGAGACCCCGCTCGGGAGAGGGTTTTCGTCCACCTGGGACCCGGGTCGGCACGCGAGATTATTTCCGATCTGCTCTACGGCACCCAGTTTGATTACATCGTTCTGGCTTCAGACGACGATCCCGACGCCCTTCGCAGCGTGGTTGTAACTCCACGAGGTAGAGGCGACATTTCGATCGATGCCGTAGTTGCCGGGGCAGCGGACACCAACACGGGAACTGGTGAGGAGGGCTCGACTCTAGCTGCCGGCAGTGCAAGGGATGGCGGAGGTGGCCACGAACGAGCAGCGCGGATGATGCCCGGATACTCCGGTCCCAGCAAGCCGACCTTCCAGGTTGAGGCTGAGGCCGCCTTGGTTGCCCAGAAGGCGGCTCAAGAGCCTGCTTCCGCGGCAGATACCGGCGAAGCGTCTGCGAATGCACAGAACTCGGGTGCTGACTCCGCAGGATCGCAGGAGGCAAAGAGCGATCATCCGTCCTCTTCTCCCGCTGCTAGTTCGCCAGCCGCTTCAATCACGGAGAGCGACCTCCCGCCTCCGACGGAGCGAGCATCATCTTCTGCTTCCGCGTCTGACTCGAACGACCAATCGGGTGTCGCGCCGATGATTCAAAATATGACTCGGATGTTCGAGCAACGGCGCCAGATCCAAGCCCAACAGAACCAGCCACCGCAGCAGCCTTCTTCCAACTAGTTTTCTGCAGGCCACGAGCTACCCCTGCTGGCTACAAATTCAACGGATGGTAAACCCGGAGCGGATCCGAACAAAGCGGCTGGCAACCGAGCGATATCTGCCGTTTCTTCAGCTTCTACAACTCCCGATGATCCGGGTCTGCGATTCCCGTCTTGCTGCAAAAACTACTCGCTGTCCTTTGCGAGAGCCAGAAGCGCCGGTACATTGCGGATCAATACGACTTCCCTCCGTCCGCTGAGGATGCCAAGCGTCTCCCATCGCGAGAGAAGCCGGCTCACGGTGAACAACGTCGTCCCCGTCAGCTGTGCCAAGTCCCTTTGGGAAAGTCCGATCTCCACATGATCCTCGGCGCGCTTCCCGACTTTACTCAGCAGCCGTACTAATTGACTGCTCAGTCGCGCCCCGACCTTTTCCGTGGAGACTTCCCTGTAGCGGGCGTCAATCTCAATCAGTTGGCGCTCCAGGGCGCGCACGATGTTCCGCTGCAGCAGCGGAAAGCGATCTACCGCCGCATGAAAGTCTTCGCTCTTCCAGGCCAGCGCCGAGGATGCCTCCAGCGTGCTGGCGCTTGAGAAATTCGCTGACTCCGTCGGCCTTCCGCCGTACCCCAGCAGGTCGCCGGGGACGCTGAGCCGCATGATGATTGGCTGGCCATTTGCCCCCAACTGCGTGACCTTCAAACAACCGGTGAGCAGCAATTGAACGCTCTCATCGCCCTCGACAAAAACCGTCCGGCGACGCTCGAATTGCTTCTCCCGCGCGTTGGCGACAATCGCCGTGCAGTCCTGCGGCGGAATATCGAGAAACACCTCGAACCGCTGCACCGCTGCTGTTCTGGATCGCAGCCCGTTCCCAACCTCAAAGGGTATAGGCTTTGTACCCGATGTGTTCATGGGCGACCGATTTCCTCCGAAACCACACACAATTTGCGGGATCGCGGACGCAAGTTCACGTCCAAGACTCGTTCCAAGAAGTCAGCCTCCGACGCGAGGGGGTGAAGCTGGACGAACTCTGCCAGCCGTGTAGGTCGTTGTTCGATCACAATCGCGGATTGGACGACCCGCGCTCCCGGGCACACTGTATCCCGGCGCTTGCATGAGAGGCTGCAGTCGAACAAAGTACAACGTTCCCTCCAAGCAGTTGCATGCCGGGGGAGTGGCGCAATCTGCCGAACGCACCAATAATTCGATCTGCTGTTGGGGAAGAAAACTTCTATGTCACCCGCGTCGGCTCCTTCATCCGGCGCGAAACAACCTTAATTTCTTCGGTGGAAGGCTTGCGGGCAAGGCTTCTCACCCGCCGTGATACCCCACGGTTCTTGAGATTCTATGCAAACGGAATGATTCGTGTTTGCGCTGGAGCAAGTATCCCGGTATTCCGGGCGCGACAGTGCATTGATTGGCAACAGTCCGGCGTGCCTCAGTTACCCGTTCCAATCGACTGCCCCTGCTTTAGCGTGCGATCGAAAAAGTCTGCGGTTGCACTGTACGCCTTCATCCAGGTCTTCCACATCAGGAACCCATGGATCTCATCCGGGAAGATCATCTCTTCGAACGGCACCTGTTGTGCCCTGAGTCGCTGCACCAAATCCACGGTCTGGCTGAAGGGCACGTTGCGGTCATCATCGCCATGAATC
>Ga0209698_10001115_pt1 | contig 30892 bp, 15 predicted proteins | sample LitLauG_LLR_2012_FD_187203 | JGI IMG/M metagenome (GOLD analysis project Ga0209698, IMG submission 187203) | Freshwater sediment microbial communities from Pennsylvania, USA - Little Laurel Run_MetaG_LLR_2012 (SPAdes) (version 2) | ecosystem: Environmental > Aquatic > Freshwater > Creek >... | reverse complement strand
GACGTGGGCAAACGCCACAAATCCAGCCTGCGCGTTGCCGGATTCAACGAATTGTGCAGCTTGCGCGACGTTCTCGCCCATCACCAGACGGCCCGAAACCTTTTCATACATACTGTAGTGCTGAAGAACCGCCACCGCGGCGCGTCCATATGGAGCCTGAGTGGGATTCGCAATCGAAATCTTCTTCACCGACGGATCCATCAGGATTTTGATTTCATCCTTGGCCGGGTCAAGCGGAGAATCTTGCGGCACCCATAAAACTACACGCCCGATGGCATAGCGGTAGAGCGTGGAACCGTCAGCATAACCGCCCTTGATCAACCGCGTCGGATAATCCGTGTCGGCGGAAAAGAATACATCAAAAGGAGCGCCGTTCTCCATCTGCTGCGTAAGCGCGCCAGACGACCCTAAGGATAGCTTTACTTCGACACCAGTCCTCTTCTGATAGGCCGCGGCAATCTCTTTCAGGGCGGTCAAAAGATCGGCTGCGGCCGCGACAGTGACTTGATGCTCCTCTGCCGCTCTTTGAGCTGGCAAGATTCTGACACCCAATGCCACAACCAAAGCCAACACCCACCCTCGCGTCCGCATTCCCATTCTGGCACGCCCTCGGGGCACCAGCGATTGTACCCCGTTCCCGATGTGGGAGAGAAACCGCTCTGGGAGCGGCTTTTGAATTGATCACTCGTGCCCCGCTTTCTATAGTTGCAGTCAACACCTTTCGAGAGAACTCTAGCCGATGACAATCCTTCGTGTTCACAAGATCTGTGCTTTTACTCTCTTTACTTTCGCATGCTTCCCTTGGCCTCACATTGCTTACTCTCAAGCTCGCTCTTCCGCCGTCTCCCACTCAGCCGCCACCGAGCCTGACGCAGATCTCTTGCCAGGACGGGCGAGATGGTTTTTGGGGGGACGCGAAGCGCCGCGAGGGCAATCGGCCGCTGAACTGCGTCGCCGTGCGATCGTCTCTAAGATGCAATTGCGCGCTCTGCGAACTGGCGGCGCCGCGCAGCATCCTGCAAGCACACAAGGCACGGGCCCATGGGCCGCTCTCGGCCCGGTTCCCTTGGCTTCGGACGCGACCGGCTCCGGTCTCCAGGATTATCACCAGGTGTCGGGTCGAGCGACTGCGGTAGCGATTGATCCCGCCGACCCTTCGGGCAACACGGTCTTCATCGGCGGGGCGCTAGGCGGCGTGTGGAAGTCGAGCAACGCCGCCGACCCCGTGGCCGTCAACGTAACCTGGTCGCCGCTCAGTGATTCGCAACCGACGCTCGCCATCGGTGCGCTTGTAATCCAGCCTGGGAACTCCGACCCAGGCAAGACTGTAATCATCGCGGCTACGGGCGAGGCCAACAACTCCGGTGACTCTTACTTTGGAGCGGGCATGTTGCGGTCCGCGGACGGTGGAGCGACGTGGACAAACATTCCAACTGCAACGAATGGTTCATCATCAGTTCCGTTCAGTGGCCTTGGCGGAACGCGCATGGCTTTCAGCACAGCAGCGGGCCAGGCGAACACGGTAGTGGCTGCAATGGCCACGTCAGCCGAGGCTTATATCGACGGTGCCTACTCCCCTGCGACAGTGCGGGGCCTGTACACCTCGACGGACGCCGGGCAGACCTGGAGCTACGACTCCTTGACTGATCCCGGCGGGCAGACCAGTTCCGCCTCCGCGACTTCGGTCGTCTATAACGCCGGCGCGGGATTGTTCTTCGCGGCCGTGCGGTATCACGGTTTCTATACCTCGCCCGATGGATTGAACTGGACGCGACTTGCGAATCAACCCGGCCCATCAGGAGTCCTGAACGCCACAAACTGCCCGCCAACTTCTTCAGCATCCTGTCCCATATACCGTGCTGAGATCACGGTTGTTCCCGGCCGAAACGAGATGTACGCGTGGTTCATCGGAATTGACCCTACTGGCCTACTGCTCGATGAGGGCATCTGGCAGACCACCACCAGTGGCACACAATGGACACAAATCTCTGATGCGGGTATTACTTCTTGCGGTGATCCCTCAGGTTGCGGGATCAGCCAGGGAGCCTACGACCTCACGCTGCTTGCCCTGCCCGACGGAACGGTCACCGACCTTTACGCGGGCGCCATCAACCTTTACAAGTGCAAGATCAGCCCCATCAACCCGACCTGCAGCTCGTCGCCCTTCATCAATCTCACGCATGTATATGGTTGCCCCATCCTGAGCGCGCCGGCGCACGTGCACCCCGACCAGCACGCACTGGCGTTCATTCTTCCCGGCACAGGGACGGACTTGATGTATTTCGCCAACGACGGTGGCATTTACCGCGCGCTCGATGGATACACAGGTCTCAGCACCGGATCCTGTTCCGGCACCAACCTGTTCGACGATCTGAATCAGAACCTCGGCCCCATGACTCAGTTTGTCGCACTCAGCCTGCACCCGACCGATCCCAACACTCTGCTGGGCGGAACCCAGGACAACGGCTCACCAGCTTCGTCTTCTGCAACCACCGACTCAAGTTGGATCAATGTTCTGGGGGGCGACGGCGGCTACAACGCCATTGACCCGAACACGCCCACAGATTGGTTCACTTCGAATCCCGATAGCGGCAACGGAGGTCTGCAGATCTATCTCTGCTCTTCCGGCATTCAATGTGACGACACCACATTCGCCGCAGTTGTCAGCAGCGCCAGCGTTGGCGGCGACGACGGACCCTTCTATCCCTTCTACGCGCTAGATCCGCAGTCTACGACATCCATGTTGGTAGGCACATGCCGCCTCTGGCGCGGCCCGCGACTGGGAGGCACGTTCAGTGTGCTCAGCCCGAATTTCGAAACGTTTGGCTCGGGAACCTGCACCGGACAGGAAGCGAACACCGTTCGCTCCATCGCGGCAGGTGGACCGGTCGACGCCAACGGATCGCAAGTCGTATATGCCACCACCGACTGGTTGGGACCAAACAACGGCATCGCCTCCGGGCGGGTCTGGGTCTCGACCCAAGCAAGCCTCGGCCCCGCCTCATTCACCGACATCACCGGCTCGATCAATCCACTGTTTTATCCCATTTCCAGCGCCGTGATTGACAGTACCGATCCCAGCGGAAACACTGCTTTCGTGTCCATCATGGGTTTCACCGGAGGATCCGGTCATGTTTGGCAGACTACGAACGCGTCATCCTGGACCGATTTCACCGGGAATGGCTCCAATGCGCTGCCCGATTCGCCGGTGAACGCGCTGTTGATAGATGCTTCCACGCACACGATCTATGCGGCCACCGACGTGGGTGTCTTCGAATCCAGCAGTATCGCTCCGGGCTGGACCGAAGTTGGACCGGGTGCCGGAGCCAACGGTTTTCTGCCCAATGTCGCCGTCACCGGGCTGGCAATGTTCGATGCAGGAGGCCAGAAGCTTCTACGCGCAGCCACCTATGGGCGCGGCATCTGGCAGTTCGGTATCTTTTCCACTCCGAGCTTCCAGATCGCAGTGCCCACTACAAATCAGACGATCTTCAACAGTCAGACTGCGTCCTTCGTTGCCACGCTGACCGCTTACAGCGGGTACAACGATTTGGTGGAACTGACTTGCACCGGCGGATCAACCGCGCCTCCCCAAAATTGTGCAGCCAACCCAGCCTCCGTAACGCCTACAACTTCCGGATCACCCACAACGCTGACTGCTATCGGCCCCGGAGGAAACTACAGTTTCACTCTGCACGCCGCTGGTACCGACCCGGACCACACGACGCATGACGTACCGATCACTTTGCAGATCCTGGACTTCGGCTTGACCACGCCTTCACCCTCATCGGTCACAATTCCTCGCGGCACTTCATCCTCGCCCATTAATTTCCAGGCGACAGCCGCGGGATCGTTTAATCAGCCCGTTACTGTGACCTGTCAGCTTCCCAATCCGCTCGCCGGCTCGACCTGCACCGTCACGCCTCAATCACCCGTCAATCCAACAGCGAACTCGCCGGTGGCGATGACTGCCGTACTCGTGGTGCCCGCGGTCACTGCGCCCGGCAGTTACAGCATCACGCTCCAAGCCGACACGGCAGGCGAACCGGCTCCGGTAACATCGGCCTTTACCGCCATCGTCACCACCAACCCCGACTTCCTCTTGAGCGAGCCCGTCCCATTCCCCAAGGTCAAGCTGGGAAGCACCGGGACAAGCGGCCCAATCAGCATCACCTCCCAGGACGGGTTCAACGCGCCCATCGCAGTTAAATGCTCCGCAGTCTCCGGTGGCGACACCTGCAGCGTGAGCCCCAATATGGTCAGCAGTTATCCCGCAACGGTCACCCTGACCATCAACGGGGACGGGCCCATGCCGGGGACGTATTCGATGAATTTTCAAGGAGTATCGGCAGCCGTTTCCCACAGCATTTCTGTGCCCTTCAACGTGAACACGTTTCTGCTGAGCGGGCCGAGTTCTGTCTCGGCAACTCCCGGCAATCCGGCTCAGGCCAACCTTACGCTCACGTCTGAGTTCTCCTACGCTGGACAGGTCAACGTAGGTTGCGACGCGTCTGCACTGGCCGGGGCGCAGTGTTCGCTGGCTCCTGCCAACCCGATCACCCTGTCCGCTGGCGGTACAGCGAACCTCACAGCGGCCATCAATGTGCCGAACGACGCGCCTCCCGGAACCTACACCATCAAAATTCAAGGTCAGGATGTCGATGGCGCGCCGCTTCGCTCTCTTCCCATCCCGCTCACCGTGGTGGAGGACTACACGATTGGCACAATTTCCCCACCCACCGCGACAGTTACTGCCAGCAATAGTGGGTCCGCCCCCTATAACCTTAGTGTGATTCCAGTGGGAGCCACCTACAATGGCCCAATCCATCTCAACTGCATCATCGCGCCAGTATTTATCGGGAGCTGCACTTTCATACCGGCAACAGTAACTCCGGCTGGCAGTGCCATAAGCGTTGTGATGACCGTCGCCACTGTCGCTCCTGTGCCAGGCGCGCAACCGCGCTCACGCGTACGTGCGTGGACCTACGCGGGCTGGCTCGTTGTCCCAGCGTTTGTTGTGTCTGGCTTCAGTCGTTACAGGCGCAGACGCATCGCGCTCTGGGCGTTGCTTTCTTGGTTAGGATTGGCGACTTTGTCTTGCGGTGGCGGGACCGGCGTCGTCGGTGGCGGACAGCGGGGTACAAATCCTGGCGTCTATACGATTACGGTAACAGGAGTGCCCGGTAGCATGAGCCAGCCCAACGGCTCTGCGACCAGCCTGACAGTTCAATAGCCAAACCCGGAAAGCGCATATGACGAGTATTACTGGCCAGTCCCCGTGAGCTCCACAATCTGGGGACTTGCACCAGCGTTGTACGTAATCGTGGCCGCCCCGCCAATCGCACCCTTGACGGTCGGGCTGAATGTCACCGACACCGTGCAACTTCCCCTCGCCGGCACACTCGCGCCGCACGGATTGCTTCCGCCGGGAACCGCGGTGTAGTCTCCGCTGGCGCTGATGCCGCTGATCGTCAAAGAGTTTGTGAACTGAAAATTTGTTACGGTAATGGTCTGCGCGGCGCTCGTCGTGCCCACACCCTGCCCGGCAAAGGTAAGACTGGTGGGCGAGAGCCCAACTGGCAACAGACCTGTCCCGTTCAAGTAGATGCTCTGCGGGCTGATCGCTGCACTGTCATTGAACGTAATTGCGCCTGAGATCGCAGCACCCAGTGTCGGGGTGAAGCTCACGGTGACCTTGCACTGCTTGCCCGCACCCAGCGTCCCAGTGCAGCCGGACACTGAATAATCGGCACTGCCGGTCACCGAACTGAACGTAATTGGCGATCCGCTTACGTTGGTGACCAGCACCGTCTTGGCGCCGCTGGTTGTGCCCAGCAGCACCGAACCAAACGAGAGCGTCGTAGACTGGAACGACAAGGGCGGAGTCGAACCGCCAGAACCCGTGCCGAACAAACCAGATGCTTGCGGACTGTCGGCGGCGTTGTGCACAACCGAAACCGCGCCGTTCACCGAACCATTGGTGGTGGGTGAAAAAGTAATCTGCAAGGTGCACGAATTCCCTGCCAATAGGCTCGTTCCGCAAGGGCTGGTACCGCCCGCGACAGCCGAGTACGATCCGCTCGCCGAATACGTGAAGTTGACCGGATTCGTCGAGAGATTCGTCAGCGTAAGCGTCTGGGGCGTGCTCGTGTTGCCCACAGCCACCGCGCCGAAACCAAAAATAGCCGGTGAGAGCGTCAATGGCGGATCTCCCGATCCAGAGACCTCAATCAGATGTGGAGTGCCCGGAGCGTTGTCGGAAAGAGTGAGATATCCGTTGTTGCCTCCCAGCACGCTGGGTGAAAATTGCACGCTCACGGTGCAAGTGTTGTGGGGCGCCACGGGGTTTCCGACGCACGTGTCACTCTCCAGGTAGTTCCCGCTTGCGGCAATGCTGCTTACATTGAGTGGAGCCTGCCCTTTGTTCGTGACTGTGACCGTCTGGATTCCTGACGTTGAGCCGAGGGCGTGCAAACCGAAAAACAAATGGTTTGACGACAAGTTCACTGTGGGAGTGGTTCCCGTCCCGGTCAGATTTGCGATCTGTGGATTGTTGCCGGCATCGTCGTTGACGGTCAGCTGGCCGGTTCGTATCCCGCCCAACGTGGGCGCGAACTTCACCGTGATTGTGCAGCTTGCACCGGCTCCAACACTAGGCTGGCAGTTGTCGGTCTCCGAATAATCCCCGTTAGACGCAACATTAGAGACGTTTAGCGCAACACCCTGATTGTTCGTAAGCGTAATCGTCTGTCCCACACTGGTCGTTCCCGCCGGCTGATTGCCGAAGAAGAGAGTGGACGGTACAAGCGAAACCGGAGCCTGAGCGCTGGAACATCCCGGAAATTTGAAGGATGTGATGCGAGTGCTCCAGTTGTAGCTTCCCGACGTCGGCAGGTATTCGCTGGTATACCAGAACGTGCAGTCATCGATCGGATCGACGGTCATCGAGCTGTAGTCACCCCAGCGATTAGACCCGGTCTGTGATCCTGCTCCCGCAAATATCAGTGCTTCGCCTTCCATGGTGTTCAGCGGATCCGATGCCTGCCGCCCGTTGATGTAAATCGCCGGCTCGGTGGTCGCGCTCGACAAGCTGTATCCGGTTGCAATGTCGCCCACCTGGTCCATGGCCACACTTCCCATCCAGCGGTAGTTCGAATCGGGATTGATGGTACCCTGCTGCACTACTTCCGGAGTTCCGCCCGGGTTCTGTATCTCGTACCAGCGAATGCTCGAATAGCTCGAACCCACCGCGTGGTTGGTCACCAGCGATTCGTGGCCGTCTGCAAAATGCCGATACGCCAGCCGCCACATGAGTCGGTCCGCAAGTGAATCCAAAGTCTGGGTCGTACCCGACTGCGGTACACAAACCTGCCCGTTGCACGCTCGGATGAACCCGTTCACGGGAATCGTAGTCGGCCCGGTGAATGTCGAGTTTGACGTGTTCTGAAAGTCCACATGGAACTGCCACATGTTCAAGGCATTGGTCCCCAGGCTCAGCAAGTAGTTGGGGGAACCGGCGGGCGGCGCGATCTTCCCGTCCAAGTCTGCCGGAAGCAAGCTATGGTAGGTGGTCCCACTGATGCTGAAGCATACCGACTGCGCGGCTGCACCCTTGAGCATGGCGCCGCGATCCAGCGCGCACGCCATTGCACCCATCAGGTCAAAGTGTTGCCCGCTATCCAGTTCATCGAGCGTCAGGTAGTATGCGTCGGGCCAAACTGACAGCTTGGGATAGTCCGGGTAGTAGCTCGACAGCTGGAAAGCATAGCGATAGTAGTTGCCGGTTGCATCCGACGTCGTCGACACGGCAACGCAGTTATAGTTTGGACCGCCCGATGGCGTGGCATGCTGGGTGAGTACCCAGCGGTGTGCAATCTTGTCGAACTGCGCGATCGGGTCACCGCTATTTGCGGTCTCGCAAGGACCGCCAAAACCGTTCCAGAGTGTCGTCCCCTTCAACGGGCCCAAGAGTTTCTTGCCGGTTGTCTTGTCGTACACAGCGTACTGAACGTTGACCCACTGCACGTACTGCGTATCGCCCACGGCGCCGTCGGTGTCGGGAACGGACCAGACATTCGTGTCGGTCAGACCATCAAAGTTCAGAAGCGTGGTCACGCCCACCGATGCGCCCGGCAGAACACCGTCAGCAGTGCGGAGGCTGGCGCGCTCAGCCTTCCCCGAAACGACTTCGGGCACATCTTTGAACGGGGCGTTTTCCTTTGAATTTTCCGATGTCGAATCCTCGACTTCGGTGCGCCGATCCGCATCCTCGTCGCGGGCTTCCTGCTGTTTTGTCGCAGTCCGCCGGCCCGCAGCATCGCGGGCCTGCTCCCGCAACGGGGCCGACACATCATGGTGAACATCGCGATGAACAGATGGCAACACCAGCTGGGCACTCGCAAGTGGCGCGGCCAGTAGCACCAGGAGGCACAGTCGGGTTTTGTTCGCCATGGCTTGCTTCCGCTCCCGTTCAATTCGCACAGCTTCGTCTAGACACGTGCGCATCTTTCTCGACCGGGAGGAGATACTGCCACGTACGCGACTGCTGGTTGCAACAAGAAACAAGAACGGACGCCGGGGGCCCGGCGCCCGTCCACCAACTCTCTACTGAATCACGCGGATCCGGTAGTTAACATCGTCCGAAATGTACAAGAGGTTCGTCGAGTCCAGCGCGACTGCGATGGGCCCACCCAGGTTGGTCAGCGTTGCCTTGCGCCCGTTGTTGTTGTAGCCGGGAATGCCCGTGCCCGCAAACGTTAGAATCTTTCCACCATCGATCAGGCGCACACGGAAGTTTCCATAGTCCGCAATCACCACCCGGCCCACAGGGTCAACGGCAACTCCGGACGGCTGGCAAAGAGTTGCAGCTGTAGCCGGTCCGTTGTCCCCGCTGAAGTTGCACGTGCCCGTACCCGCCAGGGTTGAGATCAACCCGGTGGAAAGAGTCACCATGCGCACCCGGTGATTGTTTGTGTCGCCGATGTAGAGATTGCCTGCCGCGTCGACTGCAATCCCGTAAGGCTTATTCAGCTGAGCGGTGGTGGCCGAGATCCCATCGGAGTTGTATCCACAGGTACCGAGCACTCCAGCAACGACGGTGGCCACTCCGCCCGTGATTTTTCGGATCACACACGCGCCACGATCCACCGAATAGATGTTGTTGGATGCATCGATCGCCAGCGACGTCAAATCCTTCGCTGTCGGATCGCCCCAGTATTTCGTGATGGTCCCGCCAGCGTCCACCTCCCGGATCACATTGTTTCCGTTATCGGCGATGTAGGAATTGCCAAGCGAGTCCTTGACCACTCCCAGCGGGAAGGTCATGGTGGCCACGTTTGCCGGGCCGTTATCGCCGGTATAACCGAAAACGCCGGTGCCAGCCAAAGTAGTAATTGTTGGCCCGGATGTTGACACAGAGCGAACCCGCCCCGTATCTGCGATCAGATAGTTATTGCTCGCGTCGAAGAAAATGTTCTCCGGGCTGTTCAGGCAGGCGTTGGTAGGAAGCCCTCCATCACCCACATAACCGCCGGCAATCGTGTTCACGGTTTGCGAGCTCAGAAAAGTCTTTGAGGCAGCCGCGCCGCTAATCTCGCGCAGCCGGTCGTTGCCCGAATCAAGAATCAGCAGGTTTCCGGCTGGGTTAATCATCATGCCGGTCGGCGCCTGGAACTCCGCACTTGCTGGCGGATCTCCTTCGCCGTCGTACCCATTGGTCGAGCCCGCCACCGGAGTGATGATCCCGGTTGAAATGTTGATCTGGCGGACGCGCGAGATCCCGCCCTGGCTCAGATACACGTTGCCGTTGCTGACCAGAACGTCGCGCGGTGAGCCGATGGCCGCTGCTATTGCCGTTCCGCCGTCCCCCGAGGTCTTACCTGTGCCGTTGCCGGCGAACGTGTTGATCAGCGGTGTAGCTGTGCCCAGGCCAGTGACCACTCGTACCCGGTTGTTAAATGCGTCCACGATGTAGAGGTTGCCAGTCGCCGGGTCGAAAGCGATTCCCCGAGGATTGTAAAGGCTTGCGCTCAAAGGCGGACCGCCATCGCCGCCGAACCCCGGCGTGCCGTTACCCACCACCGTGTTAATAATTCCAGTCGATACGTTGACCTCGCGGATCACGTTGTTCCCGGCGTCGGCGAAATAGAAATTGCCCAAAGCATCCAGCGCCACACCGTTCGGCATGTTGATTTCCGCAGCGGTCGCGAGCCCGCCATCTCCCATGTAACCGCGCGTGCCGTTGCCAGCGACCGTATTCACGTTCTTGGTGGTGGCCGAAACCATGCGCACCCGGTTGTTGCCCGGATCGGCATACCAGTAGTCGCCTGCAGCGTCGACCGCGATTCCCTTGGGGTTGCCCATCGCGGTGGTGTTGGCGGGAATGTTTTCTCCGTTGTATCCCAACTGCCCCACGCCTGCGGAGGTGTAGATCTTGCCGTTCGGAGCGATCCTGCGAATGCGGTCGCCGTTTGTGTCGGTAACGTACAGCTGGCCGGTGCCGTCAAATCCGCCATATACCGGGAAGTTCATGCAGGCCTTCGTCGCCGCCATCGTATCCCCGAGATATCCGCCGGCCGCCGTGCCCATCACAGCAACACGCACCGTCAAGTTGGCGGTCTGCGAACTTCCCTTGTAGGTCGCCGTGATGACCGGGATGTTCTGAGCGTTCGAATAATGGGTGGTGATCTGGAAATTCGCCGTGGTTGCACCGGCTGCCACTGTGACGCTCGCCGGCACGCTCGCCGAAAATGCCTTGCTGCTCTTCAACGTCACCACCGCTCCGCCAGCAGGAGCCGCAGCGGACAGCGTCACTGTGCCAGTACTGAACACCAACGCAGGCACGCTCGTCGGATTCACCACCACTGAGGTTACGGTTTGAGCGATGAGGTTGGAAGCCAGCAGAATACAGAAAAGGGCGCCCCGGCGGACGGCCCGCTTTAATTCATTTCGTTGAGAATTCACGGTAATCGAACCCACCTTTTCGACGGACCAGCTGATGGAACAGCTGGATCCCCCTGGATGATTTTTGAAATGCAAGAACCCGTTTTCGTTCGAGATAACGCCCAAGGCCTAACAATCCTGGAGCCCAATATGTGAGGGGAGAGTCGCTTTGCCCGTCGAGCAAATTCAGATCTCTACCTAAATTTTGCGCCCGAACCGCCCCGAAGTCAAGATGCACGAACTTGCATAGTATGGCGAAAAAACTTGGTTCTAATACACTTAGAAAACGCCTTGGGACCACCAGCGTCTTGTATAATCACATGTTTCCCACATTTCTCAGAGACTCACAAGGACAGCGGGCTTATGAAAGTGGTCGTGGTGGGCGGGGCAGGCTACATCGGCAGCCACACCGCCCGAGTCCTGCGGAAGTATGGGCACGATTTGGTGGTTTACGACGACCTCTCCACCGGATTTGAGGCGCTGGCAACAGGGTTTCGGCTGGTTCGGGCCTCCATCGCCGACGGCGAGGCGCTTTCCGGAGTCCTCCGTGGCGCCGATGCCGTTGTGCATTTTGCTGCATCCGCCAGTGTCGGCGAGTCGGTTCAGAATCCTCGCAAGTACTTCGCCAACAACGTCGAAGCAGGTCTGAATCTGCTGAACACCTGTCAGGCAACCGGCGTCAAGAAATTCGTTTTCTCCTCCACTTGCGCCGTCTATGGTGTCCCCGCCAGGGTCCCCATCGCCGAAGACACGCCCCGCGCTCCGGTCAATCCGTATGGCGTTTCGAAATTATTTTTTGAGCGAGCGCTCGAAGCCTACTCCGAAGCTTACGGCCTGCGGTTTGCCGCGCTCCGCTATTTCAACGCTGCCGGAGCCGACGAAAGCGGCGAGATTGGCGAGATGCACGATCCTGAAACTCATCTCATCCCGCTGGCCCTGCAGGCTGCGCGCGGCACCGGATCGCCTCTGAAGATTTTTGGTGACGACTATCCCACCCCCGACGGAACCTGCATCCGCGACTACATCCACGTCAATGATCTCGCGGAGGCCCACGTCCTGGCCCTGCATCATCTCGATCAATCGGATCAGTCGCTCGCGCTCAACCTCGGCACCGGCACGGGTCACTCCGTGAAAGAAGTGATTGCCAGCGTTGAAAAAGCGACGGGACGCAAAGTTCCCCACTCCATCGCGGCGCGACGTCCGGGGGACCCGCCATCGTTGGTGGCCGACCCATCCTTGGCTCAACGACAGCTGCGCTGGAAGGCCCGCTATTCTTTGGATCAGATCGTGGCCACCGCGTGGAAGTGGATGGAACACCAGCCAGTAGCGGCTCGAGCCTGAGCCTGCTGGCAGTGCGGCTTTCCTTCTGATTGTTGAGTTCCATTCCTCTTTGAGGTGCCTAGATGACTCACAAACCACAGGTTCCCCGCGTAGCCTTTCTGGGCGCGGGAAAGCTTGGGACGATCCTGATTCAATCGCTGCTGAAAAACGGCAGCCTTTCGCCCGACTCAACCTGGGCGACGGTTCACCAGCCCTCCAAGACTGCTGCCCTGAGCAAGAAACTTGGCATTCCGGTCAGCGTGAACAATCCGGAGGCGGCCCGCGCGGCCGAAATCATCTTTTTGTGCGTCAAGCCCCAGAGCGTGATCGAAGTCGTGCGCGAAATCGGGCCGCACCTTACCAAGCGGCAACTTCTCGTCTCGGTTGCGGCCTCGGTGCCCACATCTCTCATCGAGCAGGAAATTCCGAAGGAGCTGGCTGTGGTGCGCGCCATGCCCAACACTCCGTGTGAGCTTGGATACGGAGCAACCGCGGTGTGCCGCGGCCGTTTTGCCACGCCCGAACATGTGGCCCGCGCCGTCGCGTTTTTTGATTCGGTCGGCCGCACTGTGGTGGTCGAAGAAAAACTCATGGATGCCGTCACTGCTCTATCCGCCAGCGGTCCGGCGTACATTTACATCATCCTCGAGTCCTTGGCAGAGGCTGGGGTCAAGGTTGGGCTGCCGCGGGACACGGCCACCCTGCTGGCGGCTCAGACCACCTTGGGTGCAGCCCAAGTGGTCTTGCAGACCGGCCGCCATCCCGCCCTGCTGAAAGACGCGGTCACGACCCCGGCTGGCTGTACGGTGGATGGATTGCTCGAATTGGAAGAAGGCGGCCTTCGCGTCACCCTCATCAAGGCTGTGGTCAAGGCCTGCGAGCGCGCCCGGGAATTGGCCTTCAAGGGATGACTAGCCCTTCGCGCTAGTACTTCCGTGCTGTTTACCCTCACCTTGCATGGGGACTAAAGTACCAACTCGAGGGTTTTGCTTGCAGTTCGCGCCATGCCGTCCCCTGCTTACCCTCGGGTTTTCTTTGCCGGGTCGAGGATCTTTTCATGGCCGCGCCAAGCAGTTCCGAATCCGCCATCACTCGGGTGTTGGTGGCGGACACAACCGCGATGAACAGCCAGATGCTGGCCGAGGTGCTGGCCAAGCATAAAGAGTTGGCGGTATTTGAATCCGCGCCCAGCAGCAGCCAGGTGTTAGCCGCCATCGCGGAATGCGTGCCACACGTGGCGGTCGTCAGCGCAGACATTGCAGGAGAGCGGGATGGCATCTCGCTCACCGAACGCATCCGCAACACCTTCCCTGCGGTTCGCATTCTCCAACTTCTGGATCGCTCTGACCGCGAAGCCGTGGTGCTCGCGTTTCGCTCAGGAGCGCGCGGAGTTTTCAGCCGCACCAGTTCACTCGAACTGCTTGCCCGGTGCATCACGCGGCTGCGCGAAGGGCATGTCTGGGCGAACGCGGAAGAACTCAACTTCGTGATGGATGCGCTGTCCCTTGAGACTGGCCCGGCGCGCCGGTTCACGGGACCCGGCAACGTACGCTTGTCCCGGCGGGAACTGGATGTCACACGCTGCGTTGCCGAAGGTCTCACGAATCGCGAGATTGCTGGCCGCCTGGGCCTTACTGAGCACACGGTGAAGAACTATCTCTTCCGCATCTTCGACAAGGTGGGAGTTTCCAGCCGGGTCGAGTTGGTGTTGTTTGCCTTGTCGGCGCCGGCAGAACCCGCGCCACAACCGCCCGACTTGCACAAGCCCATTCGCAGTGAGCGCCCGCCTGCGCCTCTTGCTCGCAAACACAGCGCACGGTGAGATCGCGCGTTTCTTTTCTGGACAATTGAAGTGAAAGCTAAAGAAGAAAAGGCGCGGACTGCGCCGCGCCTTTCATTCAAAATTTCCTCATTCCAAGGCCTGACAACTACGGCAGCAGACCGTACACATCCAACTCGTACTCCGTCCCAACATAAACCTTGCCGTTGGCAACCGTGGGCACGGCGAATTTCACTGCCGGGCCCGCCGCGTCACGCGCAGGCACGGTCTTGCTGTTGTAGAGAGTGAATCCAGTGTTTGCAGCATCGAATGCCCACAACACCGCAGGCGTTGAATTGATGTAACCTCCGGTTTCAACCACCCAGGTGACGCCCTGGCTGGAGCCGTTCGCCGAAATCGACGGGGTCACTCCCGGATAGTAGAAGGAGTGGGCCGACGCTGTGAACGGAAGCGTCGAGAGCAGCCCGTTATTCATGGTAAAGGTTTTGACATGATCGCCGATCGCTCCGGTGTAGACCGTATCGTTGAAGAACGCGGAAACCCCGCGAATGCCGGCATCGGTGGCGTTCGCCGGGAAAATGTTCACCAACTCCTGCACTACCTGGTCTTGGGTCGGACTGTATCCACCCATATTGTCGCGATTCACCAGGTAAAGCGTGTCACCCTTTCCACCGCCAAGCAACAGGTGCTGGTAGGCGCCTGGCTGATCAGGAAGCACGAGCACGCCTCCGGAGCCGAGATCGATGTTGTGGGTGAACATATAGCTCTGGTTAAAGGGAGTGAAGAAGTCAGCCACCGCAGCAATCCCGCTGGTGGGGTTGAGTCGCAGGAAACTGTCTCCGTAATCGAGGCCTCCCGCGGCTACATCAAACGTGCCGTTGCTGGTGGCCACATAAATGTTCCCACTAGCGTCAGCCGCGGGGCCCGCGCCGCCATGCCAAATCCCGCCTTCGGTGGCGTTTGGAGTTGACATGAACGATCCAACCGGCTGCAGCGAGTTTTCGTCATATGCCGTGATCCACCCGTGAAACGGAGTGGCGTCATTGTGCGAACCCGAGGCAATATAGATCGTTCCATTGAGCAGCAGCAACGCCGCGCGCTGGTTCTGCCTCAGGCTGGAGAATGCGACCTGGCCCTTGTTGGTTCCTGCGCCGTTGCCCGCCACTTGCGCCTGAATTACGACCGGACTGTTGCCGCGCTCCGCTCCTGAAGTGATGTCGAGTGCGTGGAGCCGCTGGACGTATTGGTATGAGCCGGAAACGAGCTCTTTGGTTTTGGCCACGACATAGATCGTGTTGTTCGATAGATCGATAACCGGGGTGCTGGTGATGCCGATCTCCGGCACGATATCGTTGCCGCCAGTGTCCTGCGACGGAACCGTCGTGACACCCTGAGATGGATTGATGAAACTCGCTTGCCACAGTACCTGGTTCGAATCCGCGTCCAGGGCATACACACTGTCGTGCTCGGTTGCCGCGTAAATCACGTTGTGCGTCAACTGGCTGGCGAGAGTGACGTTGGGCACATAGAGGGGCTGGGCATACACGTAACCGTCCAGCGAGTACGAGAACAACTTACCAAACTGCGAGCTGTTCACATTGTGCGTGTTCAGGACGGTTTCATTCGGGTTCTGTCCGGTCCTGGCGACGTCATTGTGCTGGGTGAATGTCCCGCCATAATTGGTGACGGACAGCGAAGCGCTGGCGCTTTGCGTCGAGTCAGCAAGGCTGACCGCTGTAACCGTGTGATTGCCCGGAGTGGTGGGCGGCGCATAGAGGCCGTTCACGATGGTCCCCGTCGAGTTGCTGCCGCCCGCAATTCCGTCCACCAGCCAGTTCACATTCGTGGTTGGGGACCCGCTGATGGTCGCGGAGAACTGGACGGTCTGGTTCAAAGTCAGCGAGTACTGCCGTGGGCTGACCGCCACCGTGGTCGCCGCCGCTTTGCCGGAGCCGGCCGCGGGAAGGGCCTGTACCTGAGGCGGATCGGTGTAGGTGAACACAATCTCGCCGGTGCGGTATACCGGCCAGGTTGGCGTAAACGTAACCGTCAAGGTGCAGTTTGCGCCCGCGGTCAGGACCGCAGGACAGTTGTTGGTCTGGGAAAAATCGCCGCTGGCGACAATGCTCTGCAAACTGGCGGACCCGGTACCCGTGTTGGTCAAGGTCACATTCTGGGACGCGCTGGTTCCAACCGTCTGCGTCTTGCTAAAGGTCACTTTGGCGGTCGAAAGCGTAAGTACACCGCCACTGGATCCCATGCCTGACAAAGCCGTGGACTGTACCCCAGCATCGTCCTGAACTGTAAGCACGCCCATGCGCGACCACGTCGTCGTAGGCGAGAAGGCGACCGTGATCCAGCAGCTCGCATTCGGAGCAAGCGGCGAAGCGCTTAAACAACTGTTGGTCTGCGAATAGTCGCCGGTTGTGGTGACGTTGGCCACGTTCATCGAGGCGTTGCCCGAGTTGGTCAACGTCAGTTGCAACGAGTATTGGCTTCCCACCGTGACCGTGCCGAAGCTCAGGTTCGGAGATGAAAACGAAGCGGCCGGCGCGACGCCGACACCGCTAAGACTTACGCTCTGCGGGCTGGACGGATCATTGTCGCTGATCTGGATCGTTGCGGTCCTGGAACCGGTCGCTTGCGGCGTGAACTTGGCCGTGATGTTGCAACTCTTTCCCGGCTTCACATTGCCCGCACAGTTTCCAGAGAGTGGAGCAAAATCCGAACGATTTGCCCCGCTTACAGAGATGGAGCTGAAGGTGAGGTTCGCATTACCCGTATTGGTGACCGTCACGCTCATCGGTGAACTGGTCACAGCAACAGCCTGATTGCCGAAATTAAGACTGTTGGTGGACAGCGATGCCGTTTGCGCCTGTCCCGAAGCAATGAGCAAAAGAGAAAATGCCGAGACGCAAAAAACCGTCAGGGAAGGTCCGAACATACGGCGCATGCAATCACTCCAAAGGATCTTCAAGACGCAGTTTACTAGGAACGCAGGAACCCTACCTGCCCTGGGGGGAATTAAGAGAATTCTCAGCGATTAGTTTACCGTAGTCAAGGCGAAAAGCGCAGCTGAGCGCACCATTCGGCCTGTGCAAGAGATTGCATAGTGACCTAGGTTGGCTGTCCCAAAGGCCAATCCGAATCCGCAATCGCCGCCGGTTTGGTGGAACCTCCGCAATCTTCGATTGCCGCCGCCCGCTCCCTACACTTCACATTGCCCGGCCTGTATGGGTAGTTGGCCTCTGGCAACTTGATTGGAAGGAGTTTACTCAATGCCCTCGCCCAGTAAAACCTTGCTGATGCTGCTCAGCGGAGTCCTGTGTGTAGTTGCACTGCAGCTGCCGGCATTCTCCCAAACCGCAAATACCGCCTCGGGAACCTATGTGATCCCTCAGGACTTTTTCGGATTGCACATCAACACCTTTACCAATGGTTTTCCGGCGCAGCCATTCGCCACCCAGCGTTTGCTGAACAGCAATGTTAATTGGGGAGATATTGAGACTTCGCCCGGGGTCTACGACTGGCGCTGGCTGGATCAATGGGTAAGCCAGGCTCAGGCGCATAACGTCACGCTGCTCTACACCTTCGTCGACGTGCCGCAGTTTTATTCCTCCAAGCCGACAGATGCTTCCTGCACCTATACCAATAAGGGCCTGGGAGCGTGCGATCCTCCGAGCGACTTGAACGCCGACGGAACCGGAACCGACCAAGCGTTTCGAAATTTTGTGACCGCGCTGGTTCAGCATGTCGGCAGCAAGATCCAGTACTTTGAAATCTGGAACGAAGCGAATCAGCCGTCCGTCTGGCAGGCGACCGATCCCGTCAACCATCCCTTCAACCAGTTGATCCGGATGGAGCAGGACGCTTCGCAGATCATCAAAGCAACCAACCCGAACGCTTTAATCCTGACCCCGCCTCCGGTGGGGTTCCCCTACGGTGCGCCTAAGTGGGAGGCTGCCTTCCTGGCGGCCGGCGGCGCTAATTACGCAGATGTCGTCACCTTCCACTCCTACGTCCACAAATGGATCTGGGGCACACAGCCGGTTCCTGAGAACGTGGCCATTGCGATCCACAACATGGTAGTCACCATGCAGAAGTACAGCGTCACCAAGCCGTTGTGGATTACGGAAAGCGGATGGGGCCGCGTCGACAAGGACGGCTTCACGGATGAGACGCTGCAGACCGCGTTCACCGCGCGCTATATTCTGCTCGAGCAGTCTGCCGGTGTTGCCCACGCCTACTGGTACCAGTGGGACAGCAATGCGCCGTATGATTCCGGCACGTTCTTTATCCCGCCCAGTACCACCCGTGCTCCTGGTGTCGCGTACGATCAGGTCTACAACTGGACCGCTGGCGCGACCCTGACTGCTCCCTGCGCCGCTACGGGCACTACCACTGTGTGGACCTGCCAGTATTCGCGGGCGAACGGGTACCACGCGATGGCGGTCTGGAACACGGCTGGAAGCTCCTCGTTTAGCGTGTCTCCCGGCGAATACACGCAATATCGTGACCTCGCTGGAACCACAACCAAGCTCGCCGGCAGTTCGGTGACCATCGGCTTGTTGCCTATCCTGCTGGAAAACTAACCGCGCCGCAGTTGAGCGGAAAAACAAAGGGCCCCCAAATCGGGGCCCTTCGTTATTTGTGTGAGGCAAACTTCTAGTGAGCCGCCGCAGCCTCAGCTCCACGGTCGCGCGGAGTCATGGAGACGACAGTGTAGTCACGCTCTTTGTCGTCCATGTCTTCCACACGGAGCTTCATCTTGTCCTTCACCATACGGAACTCCGCCTTCTCTCCCACGGGCAGCAGCACCGGGTGCTTGTCATCGTTTGGCCGAATCCGGTAGATGATGCGATCGGTCTGCAGGACGTACTCCTGGCAGAGCAGGGTGTGGGTTTTCTGATGGGCAGAATCTGTGCCGATCATTTCGCCGGCGAAACTCTTCCCGCTTTTCTGGTCCAGGCCACAGTCCACAGAATCCATCTGCAGCAGCGTTCCCGACTCAAAAGCTCTCTGATCTTTGGCGTATGCCGCTGCGCTGAGCAGCAGCGCGAACATCAAGATTGTTGGTTTCATGAAGTTTTACTCCCCGCGAAAATGCGGCCATTGCCATTAAATCGGAGGGCTTGGCGGAAACGCTAGATTACGGCGGTAATCGCGGTCGGCGACAGAGATTCGTATGCCAGACTACGGCAGATCCACGTCGAGAGCGTAGATTTCGTCGGTGCTCAGGTCACGCACGAAAAGGCCGGAGCCGTCGGGAGCGACGCCACTCCATCCATAGGCGGGAAGGTTCGAGTACCTGTGCAACCCCTTTAGGTCGACCAGCAATTCTGAGTGGGATTGGTCGACCCCGACTCTCCGAAATGTGGCTTGCTCGCTGAACTGAGTGTCGTAGTAAAGGTATTTCCCGTCTCGAGACCAACTTGGAAAACCGATGGCGCCGGGTTCGTCGACCCATACCGACCACTTTTGTGTCTTGAAATTGAAGAGCATAAGTTTTGAGGAGTCCAAGGTGATGGCGGCCAAGTATAGGCCGTCAGGCGACCAGCGCGGGCTGAACAGATGTTCCGAGCCAGGGATCGTGGAAACCTGGCGGGTCGCGACGTCTACCAGATAGATGGCTGCCGAAGGAACCTCTGAACCCCGTCCGAAAGCGATTTTCTTGCCATCGGGCGACCAGACCGGGTCTGCTTCGGCAGCGTCATCCGGAAGTATTTCCTGGGCTGTACCTCCTTGGGCGGGAATTAAGAAAATTTTCCAGGCCGAGCCAGGCCGCGAGCTGACGTACGCGATCTGGGTACCATCAGGGGACCAACGGGACAGTCCGGCAGCGACCGGGGCGTACGTGAGCTGAAGGCGCTCGCTGCCATCGGCGCGGCTGCGCCACAGGAGACGGTCTGGATAAGAAGCATACGTGATCCACTTGCCGTCGCGGGAGTAGTCAAGTTCTCCCGCGGAGATACCGGAGAGAAAGGGCACAAACTGAGCCGATTTCGGATCGTAGCGGACGAGCTCGCCGCGACCTTGCCAGGCGTCTGCAAAGATTCTCTTGGCGTTCGGGCTGGGCATCACAAAACTCAAAGACGTGGGGCCGGTCGTCAGTTGAAAGGGGCCGGAAGACCGGCGGCCAAATAGTCCCGCAGATTCCCTTATGGCCCAAAGATTGTCGATCGAACCAGACCGGCTCACGAAAAAAAAGTAGCGGGCATCCTGGGACCAGACACCACAACATTCGCTGGGCGGGTTGTGCCAGCCGGCAAACATGGGATGAAGATTGCGCCCGTCCGACTGAACCTCCCAGAGGGAGGTCCAATTATTGCTTGGGTTGAGAACCGTGAAGCGAATACGCGCGCCGTCCGGCGAGAAGCGGAGCGCGCGCGGTTCGCCGGAAACGGTAATGAGCTTGCGAGAATCAGTTCCGTCGGCATTCGCCACATAAATATCAGACGCCTTGGTGTACGCGAGTTGGCGACCATCGGGGGACCAGGCTCCGGCGTAGCCGGCAACATCACCGAGGCGGCGAGGAGATCCGGAAGGAAGAGGCAGGCTCCACGCCTGATTGTCTCTCTCGGTTCCGGCAAAGCTGAACACCAGGAGTTGAGTGAGATCTGGCGAGATATCGGTGGCGAACACATTGGCAAATGGAGTGGACACGGGCGAGGTTTCACCACCCGCTGAGGAAACTTGGACGATATGGATGTTGGGTCCGTTTTCGGTGATGTAAAGGCGGGCGCCGTCAGTGAGCATGGCGGTCTTCGGGAGGCCGTCATGCGTGAGTTGCGTGGTCGCGAGCACTCTCGGGGGAGGCGGTGGAGAACTGAGCCACACATACGCCGCCGCAAGAGCGACGACGACCGATAAGCCGGCCGCGGCCCAGAGCCAGCGAGGCTTGCGCACGCGAGTGGGAGTCGTAACCGCTTCGACTCTTCCAGATGTCACGTCGCGCTTCAGCCGCTTCAAATCGGCGCGAAGCTCCGCAGCAGACTGGCAGCGGATGTCGCGATCTTTCTCCAGCGCCTTGTTGATGATGCGTTCGGGCACATCGGGATTCAGCCGCACCGGAGCTACGGGGGCGCGTTCCAGAATCGCGTTGAAGATCAATGCTGAGGTCTCGCCACGAAACGGCAGCATTCCCGTGCACATCTCGTACAGAACCGCGCCGAATGAGAACAAGTCCGTGCGCGCGTCAAGTTCCTTTCCGCGCACCTGCTCCGGCGACATGTAAGCCACAGTCCCGAGGGCGCTGCCGGGACTGGTGAGATGTTCCTCGGACTCGATGGTCGCGGCGCTCAGACCAACGTTCTCCGGCCTGAGCGAAACTTTCGCCAGCCCAAAATCGAGAATTTTCGCTTGCCCTCGATTGGTAACGAAGATATTCGCGGGCTTGATATCGCGGTGCACGATGCCCTTTGAGTGCGCAGCGTCGAGCGCATCGGCAACTTGAATCCCCAGATCCAGCGTCGCTTCCATCTCGAGCGGCTTGCCGGCGATTATGTGCCGCAGCGTCTGTCCCTCCAGCAGTTCCATGGCGATGAAGCTGCGTCCATCTGCTTCGTCGATCTCGTAAATCGTGCAGATGTTTGGATGATTCAGTGAAGATGCAGCTTTGGCCTCGCGTTGAAAACGGGTGAGCGCTTGCGCGTCGTGAGCCAGTTCGTCGGGAAGAAATTTCAGCGCGACATGGCGACCGAGCTTGAGATCTTCGGCCTCGTAGACAACACCCATCCCGCCACCGCCGATTCTGCCGAGAACGCGGTAGTGGGAGACAGTCTGCCCTACGGGTTGGGGGGGCGTGGACACTGGCCAGACATGTTAGGCGGGGTCGAGGGCGAGGTCAAACGGCCTCAGTGAACCGTCGCATCAAGGTTCGAAAACCGCGTCCGAGCCCGCAAGTTGCTGATTCCAAACGGCAAACTGCCTGTGGAAAATAATCCTTGCAAGTTATTGATTCTAAGCACGTTAAAATCGACAGGTAAATCGATTTAGCTGGTCCGCCACGGGCCTGCTGGACGCGAAGATGCCCTGACACCAGCCATGAGTCACAAACGCAGTGGCGACCCACTGTCGGCTCAGGAAATGGCATTCCCCTGTCACGACCCCGAGGCTCACCCGGTTGCCTGCTTGCCTTGGGTCGCCTCCGCCAGCTGGCGGACACGTTTGCCGTAGACCGCACCATTGACCGTCAGCAACGGGGCGATCAGGAAAAAAACCCAGCCGGAATATTCCGGATGCCTGAAAGCCACCAGAAACGAGAGCGCGCCTACCACGATAAGAATCGCATTTTGCCGAATCGAGTTGCGTGTCTCCAAAACCTCCACCGGGCCCAGACCCATTGCACCGCGTAGCCTGTACGCGTGGATATACATCAGGGCAAACAGCAGAAATACAGAAGTGAAGCCGATGGCGTAAATCCGCATCAGCACCGATGCCTCGTGCAACGTCATATCCAGCGATGGACCGGCACCGGACACCTGCGCAAACAACAGCGTGAAGACAAACTTCAATGGATACACATAAAACAGCACCAGAAACAGCAGCACGACGTTGAGAAAGACAGTGTAGGGATCTTCCAATCCGTAGCGGCGGGAGAATCTGTAGTGCTCGCGCCAGATCATTACCAGCTGCGCGAAGCAAACGGCAAACGGAAGGAAGCCGCGCATCGCGGAAATAAGCTCGGCGTAGCTGCGCGGTACTTCCAGCGACACCACCAGCAAAGTGATCGCGAAGCCGAAGACAACGTCGCAAAACGCTTCCAGGCGAGTGATCTCGCCCGCTCGCCAGCGAAAATACATCTCGGGCAAGAGTCCGGCGCGGTGTTCTGAGGGAAACCCGTGGGGAGCAGCCTCAGCTTCCTCGCCTGCCGCCAAATTATGGCCGGGCACGTTCCTACCGTGGAGAGGGGGATTGTGTTTTCCTCGATGGCTCATGGCGCGCAGCGGATCATTACGGTCGCGCAGGTTTCCCTGCGACGGAATCGAAGTATATCGCAGGAGAGCTGCGCTTCTGGACGCGTGACGCGGGTTCAGTGCGCGGGAGCGTTGCCGGATTCCAGCAGAATCGGCTTCAAGCCGACGGGAACCGTATTGTTCGAGATCGTGGTGACGTTGCCAGCAAGGTCACGGTATTGCACGTAGGTCGGAGGCACGGTGACGTTAATTGTGGAGCAAGTGCCCTTCGAACAAGTCTGGGAAGAATCCCAGATTGCCTCGGCCTGGTAGCCGGCGCGGGTCATTGGGCAAGTCCATCGGGTTCCCAAGGCGGAGCAGCCGGTCTGAGCCGCACCCAGCAGCCAGTTGTAGAGCTGTTGATATGCAACGCCCGACGGGGTAAGCGCGCTTGTCCTCAAGCTGTAGAACTGTCCGCTATGCTGGAAGTCCCAGCCATACCAGTAGAACTTGTCGAATCCCTTTGAGGTCGCAGTTCCCGCCGCCTGAATCAGGAAGAAACGTCCGGTGAACGCAGCCTGCATATCAGGGTCGGTCATCTGCGTACCCTCACCCCAGCTGCCTTCCGTATCGAACAGAGGCTTGTTCTGCTGGCCGCTCGCCGCCATCGCGGCGCGGGACTTGTCCAGGATTGTCGCGACGATCTGAGGATCTGGACAGGAGGCCGGACACACATTGCTTGGCAGGTGCACGTAGCCGTGAACAGCAATGATGTCGGCGTAATCGCCGCCGCCCGCCTGCAAGTACGGCCTTACCCAGTTGTCCGCTGCGAACATGGCACTGGACACCGACGGCGTCGTCACCTGCGCATTGCTGTCGGAAGCCTTGATGATGGTGTAGGCGTCTTTAGCCATACGCAGCATTTGCGCCTGGGTGCCGGTCCATTCAATGTTGTTGTTGAACTCGTTCCAAATTTCCCAATATTTGATTTTGCCGGGCCCGACGTGGTTCGTCACCGCGGTGATGAAGTCCTTCCAGTGCTGGTCGGTTCCAGTTCCGTCTGCATTGAGGTCGTTAGGAGGATCGCAGGCGCCGGGACCCGAGGTATCCCAATACACGCAGGTGTAGTTTGGGTTCTTGGTGTGAGCACCCCGCGTGGAGGCCCACGTTGGCGTGGTGTACAGCGTGTACAAAATGTCCTGGCCGTGGGACTCGGCCCTTGCCATCCACCTGTCAAAGTCGGCCCAGTAATATGTTTGATCAGCGGTGTTGATGTCGGACCATTTGATGTAGTCGCTGTTCAGGGTTCGGTAACTGGCAAACGGGACCGTGGGCCAGGGAGAATTCATCGTGTTCACGTGCAGGCCGAAAAAGCTGGCGGCCACACCCGATCCAGGGTTGGCCTGCGGCGTCACGGAGATGGCAGCGGAGGCCTTCTGAGTGGGATCGGCAACCGAGGTCGCGGTGACGATGGCGTTTTCCTGCACGCTGGTGACGGGCGCGGAGTAAAGGCCGCCGGACACACTGCCCAGCGACGCGCTCCAACTCACCGCCGTATTAGTGGTCCCCGTAACCGCGACGGCGAATTGCTGGCTCGAACCCGAAGCCATGGTGAGACTGGTGGGCGAGATGCTGATGCTCACGACAGAAGCGGGAAGCACGGTTACGATCGCCGTGGCAGACTGCGTCGGGTCCGCGGCGCTGGTAGCGACAACAGAAACCTGAACGTTGCTGCTGTTCTTGGGTGGCGCGGCGTAGAGACCAGAGGTGGAAAGCGTGCCAAATTGCGGCGACATGCTCCACGTGACCGTGGTGTCGCTGGTCCCGGTGACGTTGGCGGAGAACTGCTGCGTGGCGCCTGGTTGCAAAGTTTCACTCGGCGGGGTCACGGAAACATGGACGGTGGCAGCCGGCACGACGGTCAAGAGCGCTGAGGCAGATTGAGACGGGTCAGCAGCACTAGTGGCGGTCGCAGTGACCTGGATACTGCCGGTCAGACTCGACGGTGCCGTATAGAGACCGAGGGAGGAAATATTGCCCGCCTGGGGTGCGGTGGAAGAGAGGCTCCAGGTCACAACCCGGTTGTTGGTGCCGGTCACGGATGCAGTGAGCAGTTGCGTTCCACCTGCCTGTACGGTGGCGGCCTGTGGGCTCACGGAAACGTGCACACTGACAGCGGGATTCACAGTCAGAAGCGCCGAGGCGGATTGAGTCGGATCGGCCACGCTCGTGGCAGTCGCCGTAACTTGAATGCTGTTGGTAAGGCTGGAAGGAGCGGTGTAGAGACCGGATGTCGAAATGCTGCCAGCCTGGGCCGCCGCGGAGGAGATGCTCCACGTAACGCCGGCGTTGTTCGTGCCGGTGACAGTTGCAGTCAGTTGCTGCGTCCCACCCGCCTGCAGCGTCGCGCTCTGTGGGGCCACGGAAACATGCACACTCGCAGCGGGATTCACAGTCAGAAGCGCTGAACCAGATTGCGTCGGGTCGGCCACGCTGGTGGCCGTGACCGTGACCTGAATGCTGCTGCTGAGGGTCGATGGAGCGATATAGAAACCGGATGAGGAAATCGTGCCCGGCTGGGGGGCGCTGGAGGTAACGCTCCACGTCACGCTCGGGTTGGTGGCCCCGGTGACGGTCGCGGTGAACTGCTGGGTAGCGCCTGCCTGCGTGGTTGCGCTCGATGGACTTACTGATACGTGCACGCTTGCGCCAGGAAGTACGTTTAGTACCGTCGAGGCGGATTGAGAAGGATCGGCGACACTGGTCGCGGTCACCGTCACCTGCATCGCGGCCGGCAGAGTGGATGGCGCGCTATAAAGACCAGTCGAGGAGATAACGCCGGGCTGGGATGCGGTGGAAGTCAGGCTCCAGGTCACGCTGTTGTCGACAAGTCCGACAACATTCGCTAGAAATTGCTGCTTGCCACCGGCCTGAATTGTTGCGTCCTGCGGAGTGACGGACATTAACGCCCACGCAGGAGTGATTGTCATCGTGCCAAATGCGGAACGCTTGGGATCGGCAGTGCTGGTGGCGACCACTGAGACGTGGATGACCCGGGTAAGCCCTGCGGGCGCGGTGTAGACGCCGGCGGGCGAGATACTGCCGACCTGCGGGGCGCGTGAGGCGATGCTCCAGACCACGCCGCTGTCGCTGGTGCCGTCCACTCGCGCTGCCAGTTGTGCGGTGTGCCCCGCGTGGACCGTCAGTGCTTCCGGTACAACCGCAATGGCAATCGCGGCGTGGCCCTGTGAAGAGGGCGACGCGTTGCTGATTACGTTACAGCCGGTGGTTGCAAAGGTGAGAAGCGAGATGAACAGCGCAAGGTAGCGAGGGTGAACCCTTTGATTCTGAGCACCCGTCGTGGACAACATTCAAACACCTCGCTGTGCGCCGTTTCTGCTGGAAACTAGCTGCTTGCAAGCGAAGTGTAGGTAACACCTTTGGCGGGTGACAGATTACTGCCGGACAATGTACGCATTCCGTCGCGTCTGTGCAATCACTGAGATCATCTAGTACTTCTGAGTGCTACTTCTGAGTGAGGTCGGGATCGGAGTAGTCGTAGAAGGGTTTGCGGAATAGATAGAGAAGCTTGTGGAGAATGTCAGCCAGGGGCGAGTAGTAAGCGATGTAGGCGAGCGTGAACGAGCGAAACGCAAACAATCCCGGGTAGTCGGTCCACAGCCTTTTCAAGTAAAACTTCTCTTTCAGGAACGGCTTGTAGTCCTGACTGAGCTGCGGCTCGAGAATTTTGGAGGGCTCTTCGCGTTCGACATGACGGAGGTAATAAATGCTCTTGGGATCAATCTGCATGAGGCGGCAGCAGGCATAGTCGGCGGCATAGAAATCGTCGGCCACCATCAGCCAGTCAAGTTCGACAGGGTCACCCTGCATCGGGCCGCTGCGATTGAGGCCGTAGCGTCCGTCAATGACAGAGATTTTATTGGGCAGACGCCTGGTGATCTCGTAGAGAACTTTTTCGAGAATGGGATGCAGCTTAAGCCGGAGATTAGGCTCGGGAATGGTTCCCCATTGGTTTTTCACTGACATGCTGACACCGGTGTTCATGTGAATCTTGGGCACCGGCACGGTCATGAACATGTCAATCTCATCCAGCAGCAGCACGGGAAAAGGAACTTTGTAGTCTTTCCCTTTGTAGGTGAACTCGATATCGCGGCGAGGAATGTGGCTGAGATTGATGACTCTGATGCCGTATTTCTTTTCGAAGCCCAGCAGTCCGGTCTTCTCCATGACGGCGCTGATGTCGAAACGGTTGTAGCCGCCGGAATCTGCCTCTCCTACGATGATGTTCGCGTTGTAATCCTTGAGCACACGAATGATTGCTTCCACGCAGGCGGGATTGGTCATCACACCCTGACGGTAGACGGGAAACGTCAGGTTGGGTTTGATGAAAACGGTGCCGCCGGCCTTGAGCCGGGACTTGAGCCCGATCCAGTCAAAGCCCTGCCGAATCACGGCCTCGTAGTCGCCAAGGCGTTCGAGAAAAATGCGTGGTGGATTGGGACTCATCGCGCGATCACTTTCTGGAGTGTCTGAATGAGATTATTGTAGCTTTCCTCAGGCCCGTAACGGGTCTCGACCAGTTTGCGACCCAAGCTCCCCATTTCGGCCGCTTTGGCGGGATCGGCGATGATCTTGCGCACCGTCGCCGCCATGTCGTCAGCGTTTCCGGCCTCGAAGAGATAGCCGGTCTTGCCTTCCTCGATGATGTAGGGGAGGCCGCCGATTCTCGACGCAACCACGGGCTTGGATGCGGCAAAATACTCGAGCACGGAGATCGGGAAATTTTCGTACCATTCCGATGAAACCACGGCAAATGCAGCACCCCGCACCAGGTCCCACTTTTCATCACCGCTCTTGAAACCCACGAACTCGACGTTGGAGAGGTTTTTGTCCGCAGCGTATGCCTTCAAATCGTTTTCCAAAGGTCCGGTGCCGACCACTTTCAGGGGGACGTCAGGGAGCAGTGCGAACCCGCGCAACAAGGTCTGCACGCCTTTCTCACTGGAGAGGCGGCCGACATAGACACCGTAATCTCCCGCCGGGACTGGCTTGTCCCAGACGGGAGCAGTGATGCAATTGGGACGAACGAAAATCTTGCTTTCGGGCACGCCCGCCTCGATGGCCTTCTGCTTGAAGAAATCGGTGAGGCAGATGAAAGCGTCCACCTTGTCGAACAGGCCATCCCAGCGGTTGTATTGCATGGTGGCCGCATACAGCGCGCTGAGCGGATAGCTGCCGCGATAGCACTTGTTCAGCAGGGCATGAATGTGATTTCCGGTCTTGCACTTCTCGCACACTTTTCCATTGATATAGAACCAGCCGTTGGAGCAGAAGGGCCGGAGGTCATGCAGCACCTGGACTGACGGCACCCCTTCCTGGCGAAGAGCGTCGTAAATGGAAGGCGAGATGAGGGGGTAGATGTTGTGAAGGTAGGCAACTTCAGGGCGAAACTGGCGCACCACTTCCCTGATCTCGCTGACCGTTCGTCCGGAGTAAATGGTGCGCGGAAAGAATGCAGCTTTCTGGAAGGCGCTGTAGTTCTTGATCTCATCGTTATGCCGTGTCCAGACCAGCACGTCCTGCCCGCGCTCCTGCAGCATGCGGCTTTCCGCCAAAGCGACGGAATCTTCGCCGCCAAACTGCTGATAGAAATTATGAACGAACAGGATCTTCATGAACGGAGAAAGCCCTCAAAGAGTGGAATGAGTCGATCGTGCTGCCGCTTGTAAGGATGCGAGCCAGATCCTTCACTGCGAAATGAACGCTAGCTCAAGGGTGACAAACCGCAGTTCTTACCATAGCACGCTGGCGACACACCTCCGGAGTGCTGCAGAGCGGGTGAGAATCTGGAAAGTAAGGGTTTTACAACAGGATTACCGGCGGGCCGACGAAGCGGAATGCGTTTCCAACTCGGGCGAAGCTTTCGACGCCGGTGATACAGGAGTCGATTTCTTCTCCGGCGACTGCAGGTGCCACTTGAGCTTGCGGTAAGCATTGAGCATTCCCATCGGAGCAACGCTGAACACGTTGCCGACGAAGCGGTCCCAGGCGCAAAACCAGCGGAATTCGGCGGCATCGCGGGCCAACTCAAACGCTGAAGGTTCTTCCTCGATCTGCGTGGTCTTGGGATAGGCGGGCCACTTCCCGACGGACTCGCGCCTCCAGTAGTTCACATAGCGCTGAATTTTTTTGAGCACCGGAGCGGGCAAAACCTCCGGGCGGTTCACGTTTGCCACGATCTTTTCGGTCTTGACCATGGTGTGGTGGTCGGCGGCAAAGATGGCAGAGCGGTCCGCACCTTCGAGGCTGGCCATTTTCGGTTCGAACGGTATGCCCAGAAATGCGCAGATAGCCTGCATGTTCCCGACGGGGTCGCGAACCAGTTCTTCGTATTGCAGTTGGTGGACCTTGCAGCCGCGTGCGAGGAGGGCATCGCATCCCCGTTTCATCTCGCGATTGCCAAGAAGGGCGCGTACCAGGATTCCGTTCTTGTCGAACCAGCCGGATTTTTTGGCCGCTCGCACGATGCTGCGGCAGGTCCCTGCAGGATCGCGCCAAATGATGATGAAGCGGGCGTTAGGAAACATTCCCGCAAGCTGTTCCAACCGGTCGTAGTAGCTGGGCGACTTGCATCCCCAGATCGCCGAACCGGCATACGCGCGGCCCACCACCTCCATGGCGGTCGCCATGTCGGGCAGATCGTCGGGCAGCGCCTTGGCCTCAAGCTGGTGCCGGGAGAAGCCTTCGTTCAACAAGTCCCAGCGCTGCTTCCAATCGCTCCGGCTGTGGCCGTTGCCGAACAATTTGGGCAGCAGTAAGAGGTCGCTCTCATACATCAGCGACAACTGCGGATGCTGGTTCAGCAGGCTATAGAGGAGCGAGGTCCCAGAGCGCCAAATGCCAACGACGAAGACCGGTCCGGAGGATGCTTCCAGCATGATCACCTTACAAGTAGTTCTTGAGACCTGGGCCTGTCAACCGGCACAGGGGCACGGGATGAGGATTGAACCCGTCACCAGGCCCCGGAAGTTGCCATCCAGGGCCTGGCAAGGGAAATAACTAGCCGGCCATGACCAGCGACTTGCTGGCACCCTCCTGGACCTGGCTGGCGATCCACTTGTAAGTGGGCCGCAAACCCTGCTCCAGCTTGATCGAAGGCTCCCACCCGAGGACCTTGTGCAGCAGCGTGTTGTCGCTGTTGCGGCCTCGAACGCCCTGCGGACCGGTCAGGTTGTGCTTCTTGGTGATCTTCTTGCCGGCGATCTTGGCAATGATGTCCACCAAGCCGTTGATGGTGACCAGCTCGTCAGTGCCCAGGTTCAAAGCATCGCGATAGTCGGAAGCCATGATGCGCTTCAGGCCCTCGACGCAGTCATCCACGTACATGAACGAGCGGGTCTGCTCGCCGTCGCCCCAGACTTCGATGACGCCGGGATCGTCGCTGAGAGCCACTTTGCGGGAAATGGCCGCGGGCGCCTTTTCCTTTCCGCCTTCATAGGTACCGAGCGGACCGTACACGTTGTGGAAGCGCACGATGCGGGTCTCAAAACCGAAGTCCTTGTAGTAGTAGCGGCAGAGTTCCTCGGCAAACAGCTTCTCCCAGCCATAACCTGGCTCGGGGTCGGCAGGAAAAGCGTCTTCTTCCTTCAGCGGTTTCACGTCCGGGTTCTTCTGCATGGCCTGGTTGTAAACGCAGGCGGACGAAGAGAACAGGAAGCGCTTGACGCCATTTTTGTAGCTGGCATCGAGCATGTGGGCGTTGATCAGGATGTTATTGCGGCTGATGTCTGCGTGATTGGCGGTGATGTAGCCAATGCCGCCCATGTCGGCCGCGAGGTTGTAGACTTCGTCGATGCCGCCGCGGGTCGCAAGCAGGCAGTTGTCGGCCTTGCGCAAGTCGAGCACATCGAACTCGTCAGCCGGACTGGCCTCGTAC
>Ga0209698_10001114_pt1 | contig 30910 bp, 30 predicted proteins | sample LitLauG_LLR_2012_FD_187203 | JGI IMG/M metagenome (GOLD analysis project Ga0209698, IMG submission 187203) | Freshwater sediment microbial communities from Pennsylvania, USA - Little Laurel Run_MetaG_LLR_2012 (SPAdes) (version 2) | ecosystem: Environmental > Aquatic > Freshwater > Creek >... | reverse complement strand
GTGGCCGAGTGGTCGAAGGCACTCCCCTGCTAAGGGAGCATGCGGGCAAAAACTCGCATCGAGGGTTCGAATCCCTCCGTCTCCGCCACGCAGTCTAAGCGGTTGATTTGAAAGAGAAAATATCGAAGAAAGGCCCGCGCAATGCGGGCCTTCGTGCATGTGGCGCGTCTCACTGGTGCGAGATTTCGCGGCATTGAGGTCGATGCGCGAGCATTTCTCTGTTCGCGATTTCAGCAGTGCGAGTTTTCCAAGAGCGCATTTGAGAGCTCGGCATCTCAGCGTTGAAATGTTGCGCGACAACGGTGCCCATGATTAGCCCACTGCATTTGCCAACCGAGAAATTGTTTCGTGAAGAAAGAGTCGAAGCGAAGCAACTCGCGCCTGATGCGAGCGCCGGCTCTGTCAACGCCGCATCGTGCCCCGTAAGTCGTATACCAGCGGCGGGTTGTTGAACGGCGTCGGGGTCGACATGAGCATAAGTTGCGCTGACTTGTCGGCTGGGTATACGGCAAGCGATCCGTTGTAGTGCCGATTAAAGCCCGCGTCGAGGCAATTGCTCAACGTCACGTCCAGGCTCAAGAGCATCGGTGTTACGGAAGGCGCACCGATTCCCAATGCCCGACAACCCGTTTCGTTGCTGGCCCCCGTAAGGCGACCACCCGGTTCAATCTTCAATGTGAGTGCAGCCACCGCCTTTGCCGCAGCGCCCTTGGCCGACGTTTCTTTGAATTGAATTTGGCCGAGCCATTCACCATAGGGTGTCGAGTAGCCCGAGGATTCAAGCGATTCTGGCTTGGGCGTTTGGCCGGCGCAGGGAATGTTGCTGAACGTGATCTTGCCGCCTGCATCCTTGCACTGGAAGACATCGCTGGCCGAAGCGTCTGCGCATATAGCGAAGGCGAGGGCCGCAGCGATCCAAATAGCGATTTGGCGCAAGGCTTTCTTCATCTCGTCTAATCCCAGCAATTAGGCACGAACACGGGCGGCCTTTGCGGTGGAAGCCTTTCGTCCACTTGCTGGTGGGCGAGCGCGCGTCAGCGACAGATCAAGCTTGACGTGGTCGTGCAGCACATGGGGCACCAGGCGCCCGCGTTCGTGGCGGTCGAGTCGAATCAAACCATAGCCGGCCATGGTTTTGAGCGTACGAGATAGGTTGGATTTGGCCCGACCCGTGAGTTGCGCCAGCTCGTCCAGCGAGCTGGGCTCCTTATCCACGATGATCTGTAGCAATTCACGGTTCCCGGCAGAAAGCACCTTGGCAAAAGACTCCGTCGACGTGAACCAGACCTTGGGTTGATCCGCCGCACTTTGCTCGCCCCGGGCTACGCGCAGGGTGAAGGCTTTCATTTCGTCGTAGCTCGCAATTCCCACCCTGAGCGCTTTCATTTGATCACTCCCTGGTCCCGCAGGACCGAGTCCACAGCTTTCCAAAAGTCTGCCAGCAAGCTCGCGGCGTCTCGGTAGGGGTAAACCCGTACCGATTTGAGCCTGTGCCGGTGGTCATGTGGCTCACTGCTACTGCGGCGACCAACGGCATGTGCGTTATCAAAACCCACCAGGCGGTCACCTGAGGGCCCATGCAGCGTGAGCGAATAGTCCAGGCCGTGAGGTTTCAGCGACGTCGGCGGGACGCGCGTAACGCGAAACTTGACCCAATATCGGCCAGCCGGATCGACAACAAAAACCTGGCCGTCCAGGTCCAGCAGGACATCGAGGTTGGGGTCCTTTTCAGCCACCACGCGAATATGTTATCAGAATGAGATAACCAATAGCGAGGGATGCGTCGCGTGAATAACACTATGATTTTGTTGGCTGCATCGGTAGTTGGACGGTAACGTGTGATCGCGGGGCGGTAAAAAATTCGCATCGATGGTTCGATTTTTTTCTCCACCAGCCTTCGCTGCTGCGCAGCCGCGAAGGCTGCCCGCTGTAGCCCGCAGGGCGAGGGCGGGCTAGTCGCACCGCGACTCTGCAACCTCCAACTGCTACCGCCCCAGCACCCAAAACCCGAAATCCCGGCACATCCTGTAGGCATACGCAACGTCTACGTACTTCAAAGCACCGCTTGCCCAACAAGCACCTACATCGGCAAAACCCCAACCTTCGCAAGCGACTGGCCGCCCACAACGCCGGCCAATCCGTTCACACCGCCCGCTACAGGCCATGGACAATCACCGGCCATTTCGTCTTCGCCGATGACCCTACCGCCATCTCCTTCGAGCGGCACCGTAAATCCGGCTCCGGTCGTGCATTTTCGAAAAGACACTTTCAGCGTGCGGCGGTTTGACGCAGATCCTGGCATTTTTCCTGGAACCGTCAAGAGGCTTACCGTTACCGAGGCCGAATGGGCCGCCAATCCTGTCGGGGCAATTGGCCGGCTGAAACCGCGCGATTTGGGGTTCGGCGCATTCACGGATGGCTGCCGGCAAACCCCGGTGTAACCGCCGGCCCCTGCCCAACGAATTACCGGCACGCCCGGAGGAAAACCGTCATGAAACACCTTGGAGGCGCCGTCGGCGCGCTGATTGCCCTTGCGGCCGTGCCGCTATCGACATCCGGCTTTGCTGCGTGCCGGGCCCAGTCCGGCACCAGCACGGCGGCGCTGGTGGAACTGTATACATCCGAGGGTTGTTCGAGTTGCCCGCCCGCCGACCGCACGCTGGCGCGCCTGGGCGCAGCGCTTGACCCCGGTGCCGTCGCGGTGCCTCTGGCGCTGCATGTCGACTATTGGGACGCGATCGGCTGGAAGGATCCCTATGCGCTGCCGCCACTATCGCAGCGCCACCAATGGCTGGTGCATGCCAACGGGCACAAGGTGACGTACACGCCGCACTTCTTCGTCAGCGGCAGCGAACTCGCGCGCGGCAGCGATGACCTGCGCCTTGCGGTACGCCAAATCAATTCCCATCTACCGCAGGCGCAGATCCAACTGCGCGCGGACCCGGCCGGTAGCGGCGCACTGGCGCTCGATGTTGCCGCGTCTGCGCCGTCCAGCAACGACGGTCTGGCGCTGTACGTGGCCGTCACCGAGAACCAGCTCGTGTCCCATGTCGCCCGCGGCGAGAACAGTGGCGCGACGCTGCTGCACGATCACGTGGTGCGCGCCTGGACGGGTCCGCTCGCGCTGGCCGGCGGCAGCGCGCATCTACAACAAGACATAGCCTTGCCTGTGCAGGTCAACCGTGCCAACGTGGATGTCGTGGCCTTCGTCCAGGACCGCAGGTCCGGCGCGGTTCTGCAGGCCGTGGCGGCCGAATCCTGCGCGACGGCAGTGCTGCCGGGCGCGCCCCGTTAACGGGGCGCGCATTGCGCCCGAGGCGCCAGCGCAGTCCGCCTCACTCGTCGTCGTCGTCGTGATGGTGGCGGACGATCGGCCGCACGTAAGCCGGGGCCGGGCCGTATCCGTAGGCGCGCGGGTAGCCGTATGCGTAGCCATACCCGGGGTATTGCGGCGGCAGCACCACCGGTGGCGGCGCCACGACTGGCGCAGGGGAATACGCCATGCCCTGTTGCACCAGCACGCCGCCGATGATGCCCGCCACGAGCGCCGGGCCGATGCCCCAGCCGCCGCGGACTTCATAGCCGCTGTGCCGGTGTCCTTCGCCGCCCCAGCGGCCATTGCCTTCATATTCGTGGGCCTGGGCGCCCGTGATGGCGAGCCCCATAAGTGCCAGCGCGAGGATCTTCTTCATGTCCGTCTCCCAAGAATGAATACCGTGCCCACGCTGTCAACAACGGTCGGACCGCCCTAGCCGTTCACCACTGAGGGAGGGGATTTGTAACGGCGTGTGAGCGCGCGCCGTGGCGCGCAGGGCGAAGGCGGGCTTTACGCTCTCCTACTCCATAACTTGCGCAGTAAGCCTCTGCACCAGCAAGTCATAAAGCCCCAACGGCTTGAGCACCTCATGAAATGCCCACTCCAGGTCGGCATTGCGGGCCAGGCGCCCGCCGTCGTCCGCCGCATCCGCGATCTGCCGGCGCAGCAGTTGTCGCAATATGGCCTGCCAATGGGCTTGCAAAGCCGGTTCCTGCCCTTGGGCGCGGAAGGCTTCAACGGCCGCTATGGCGCGTGGCGGGGCCGGTGCATTGCCGGGTGACGCATGCTGGTACAGCAGCACATGCACCGGACCCATGCCGTGCTTCACCAGGCCAAACTCGGCCGTCGAAATGCGTTCACCCGTCGCCTGGTCGCGCACGGACACAATGAAGCTGCTGCCGCTGGCACAGGCGTCGGCGTAGTCCTCGACACAGTTGCGCATGGCCCGTCCCTCCTCGGCCAGATCGGCGCGCGTGAGCAGCGGGTGCAGGATCACGTCGTGGATGGGCCAGGGGTTCGGAACAAAACGCGGGTACAGGCGTGCGAGGCCTTGCCGGCGCGGCCCGGCCTGAGCGTCATTGCGTCTTACGATCAGGGCTTCGTGCCACTGCCGGGCGGTGGCGGCCAGCGAACGCCAGTGCCGGTCGCGCAAGGAGTCGCGCACGATGTCGCGGGCACGCGAGTCGGCTGCGCCTTCGTGGAGGGCAGCGAAGAGTTCGCCGCGCGTGCGCAGGCAGCGCACCAGTGCCGAACAGAAATAATCGATCTGGCGCGCGTCCTGGGCGTCTTGATGCGGATCGAAGTTCTGGCCGGTCGTGGCCTTGGCGCGGCGCCGGTGTTCGGCCAGCCAGGCCCGTATCAGGATGGGGTTGACGCTGCGTGTGCCGCCGCCCCACATGGCATCGAGCAGGGTGTTGACGCTGTTCCAGGCCTCGACGCTGGCGGGCCTCCATTCGGGCGGCATCGCGTCCAGCAGCGATAGCAGGGCGCCCGGTGCCGTGGCCCAGCGCTGGCCGATGGCGCCGATCGGCTTGCCACTTAAATAACGCACGGTCACGGGTTTGACGCCATATGCGGCAGCGAGCACGGGGACGATGGTCTGTCCGGCGTCGACCGCCGTCCAGATTTTGCTGGCGAAAACCGCCGAAGGCTGGTTGCGTAGCAAAGTGGGCGCCAGCAGGGCAAAGGTGCGCGCGAATTGCCGGCGCCGTTCGCTCGTGGTGCGTTCGACACCCCGGACGCGGTTGTACACCTGCCAGTCGATGCCGTCGCCGGCGCGCGCCAGGGTCAGGATTTCCGGGTCAAGCTGGCCCATGAAGGCGTGCACGGCATGGCTCAGCTCGTGCTCGAGGTCCTGCAAAATGGCATCGACCTGCGCCGTCAATTCGCTGCCGCGCACAGGGCCGGGGCCGCGGCCCAAGGCGCCCAGTGCCAGGTCGGTAACAAACTGGACCGCGTAGCTGCGCAACCCCCACAGTTCGGGCGCCGTCAAACGCACCTGCGGCACGGACAACTCCAGCCCGACGTCCAGTTCGTCGCCCAGGCTCAGGGCCAGCGCCCCCGGCGCCGGCTCCGGCGCGCCATAGGCATGCTCCAGTGCCTGCGCGGCGCGGGCTCGTGCCTGTGCGCTCCAGGCAAAGTCCAATGCCGTGCGGATCAGCCATACGCTGCCGTCGCGCAACTCGGCCAGGAGGGTGCGGCGGTCGCGGCGCGTGGCGCCGCGCGGGAACTGGTCCAGTGCCGGGAATGCGAGCCACTGGCCAAAGGCATCGCCATCCGGGCAGGCGTGCTCGATGCGCGGGGGCAGGGTGGGGGAGTGCGCGGCGTCGGTCGTGGATACGGCAGACATGAAAAAAGCATACACGCCCGTCCGTGTCGACCAAGGGGATCGATGGCGTCGTCCTAGCGCACGAAACCGTCCACCTGGCAGCGCCAAAGCTGCGCGTAGCGGCCATTGGCTTCCAGCAGTTCGTCGTGCGTGCCGTCCTCGAGTATGCGACCGTCTTCGAGAAACAAGATGCGGTCCATTCGGGTGATCGTCGAGAGCCGGTGGGCGATGGCGATCACCGTTCGCCCTTCGAAGGCCCGCCAAAGGGCGTCGTGGATATGCCGCTCGGTTTCCGAGTCCAGCGATGCCGTGGCCTCGTCCAGCACCAGGATCGGGGCATTTTTCAGGAGGGCGCGGGCGATGGCCACGCGCTGGCGCTCGCCGCCCGAGAGCTGGATGCCTTGTTCGCCCACCAGGGCGTCATAGCCGCCGGGCCGTGCGTCGATGAAGTCCTGCGCATGGGCATCCCGTGCCGCCTGCAGGACCTCGATCTGGCTGGCATCGCCGCGTGCATAGCCGATGTTCTCGCGAATCGAACGATGCAAAAGGCCCGGCTGTTGGGGGATCTCGGCAATAGCCTGGTTGACCGACTCCTGCGTGGCCAGGGCGATGTCCTGGCCGTCGATGAGGATGCGGCCGGCTTGCGGCTCGTAGTGCCGTCGCAGCAGCTTGACCAGCGTGCTCTTGCCCGCGCCGCTGGGGCCCACCAGGGCAACTTTCTGGGCTGCGGGTATCGTAAGGCAGAGCTGGCTGAACACCGGCTTGCCGTCGGCGTGCGCGAAACGCAGCTGGTCGATCTCGATGGCGCCGCGGGTCGCGACCAGGGGCCGCGCGCCGGGCGCGTCGGTGATGGCATGCGGCACGAGAATTCTGCGCAGCGCGGAATCGAACTGACCGACATTTTCCAGCAGGTCCTGCATTCGTGCGGCGGCGCCCCAGATGTTGTTCATGAGCAGCACCGACAAGGACACCATTTTCACCGTATCCCCGACCACCATCTGGCCCTGCATCGTCAGATACAGCGCGGCTGCTATCAGCGCCACCTGGAAGAGCTGCATGCCCGAGTACAGCGCCAGATTCATGCCCGTCGCATACCATCTCAGGCGCCGCGACGCAGCGCGCTCGCCAGCGACGGCTTGCGCCATGTTCCGGCTTTCCGCTGCGGTCTTGGCAAATGCCTTGACCAGGTCGGCGTTCTTGACCAGGTCTACCAGTACCCCGGTCGATGCCGAGACCTGGTCCTGGAACTCGCGCGACAGGCTCTTGCGGCGGCGCGCCAGGAGCAGCGCAAGGCCTATGTAAAGCGGCGTCCACACGAGCACCGTCAGGGCCAACGCCAGGTGATCGAGCCCGATGATCAGGATGCTCAGGACGATCGAGGCGATCACGCGCACGATGTCGTTGACGACCAGGTTCACGATCGTGATCGAGCTGTTGCCGGCCTGCTTGATCTGGGCGGCGAGTTGCCCGGCAAAGTTGCGGTGGAAATAGTCGGGCGCGTGGTCGATCAGCCAGGAGAAGAGGTACACCTGCATCTGCTCGCGCAGCCGCGGGCTGGTCTGCAGGTCGACCACTTCGCCCAGGCGGTTGAACAGGGCCGAAGCGATCCATGCCGTGGCCAGCAGGGCGAAGGGCGTCCAGACCTCGGCTGCCCAGGGGTTCGGGGCGACACCGCGGCGCAGCGCCTCCACCAGGCGCCCGAGAAAGATGGGTTCGAGCGACATGAAGCCGATGCCGCCCAGCGTGCACAGCACCGCGGCCAGTGCGAGCAGGCGAAACCGCGCCCACACGAAGCGGCGCAGAAAGGCCAAGGGCCGGTCCGCGGGGCACGCAAGGTCGAGCTTGCGATAATGCAAGGGCGGCAGTTCGGCGCTGGTATCGGAAAGGCGCATGAGTCGTGGTGGCAGCCTCGCAAGCGCCAGAACCCGCACCGGGTGCAGGCGCGCGCGGCCATGCCAGGGATACTGCACTGTCCCGCCGTCGTGCATTCCCAGGCTATGGCGGCTTCCACCCCCCTTTATTCCAAGCAGAAAGTGAGGAAATGATGAGCAAGCCCGTTTGTGCCATCGTGGGCGTCGGCCCCGGCAATGGTTCCGCCCTGGCGCGGCGCTTCGCGGCCGAGGGTTATGCGGTGGCGCTATTGGCACGCAGCAGCGCGCAAGGCGCGGCGCTGGCGCAGGAACTGCAGGGTGCTCGCGCCTATGCCTGCGACGTCACCGACGCGGCTTCGGTTGCCGGCACCTTTTCGAGCGTCCGCGCTGAGCTGGGCGAGGTGGCGGTGCTCGTCTACAACGCCGGATCCGGAGTCTGGGGTTCAGTCGAGCAGATCACGGCCGAGGACTTCGAGGCCGCCTGGCGCGTCAACGCACTAGGCGCCTTGCTGGTGGCCCAACAGGTGGTGCCCGCCATGAAAGCCGCCGGCGCCGGTGCCATCGTCTTCATCGGCGCCACGGCGTCCTTGCGCGGCATGCCGATGACGGCCGCCTTTGCCCCGGCCAAGGCCGCCCAGCGCATCCTGGCCGAATCCATGGCGCGCTCGCTCGGGCCCGCCGGCATTCATGTCGCGCTGGTGATACTCGACGGCGTGGTCGACAACCCCAAGTCGCGCGAGCGTATGCCGGACAAGCCGGACGAGTTTTTCATCAAACCCTACGACGTCGCCGACAGTGTCCTTGCCTTGACGCGCCAGCCGCGTTCGGTTTGGTCCTTTGCCCTCGAGGCGCGGCCGTTCGGCGAGAGGTGGTGATCCTGGGCGGCGCCGTCTATTCCTGCGCGGGGATCCGGACCTTGGTCGATGTCCGGAATCAGCGGCGGATCCCGTTCATGCAGAAAGAAGGGAATTCGCGCAAGCCAGCCGAGGAATTGAGGCCGGCTTTGCCAACCGGGCCCCGGAGCGGCAAATGGCCGGGGCGTCTGCTATTGACGGCAAATCCGCGTTGCACGGGGCATGGCGCAGGGGCACAGCGGTTTCCCCAACGTACAGGGTCTTGCCAAATCGGAGATGGACATGACGTTCGAGGCCTACCACGGGGTCACGGGAGCGCAGCATCAGGCGAATTTCGATCGCCTGGCCTCGACGGGCTTTCGCATCATCTCCCTGAGCGTTTACGGCGATCCGTCCGATCCGCGCTACGCGGCGGTCTGGGTGCTGCGCGGAGGTAGCGCTTGGGTTGCGGTTCATGGAGTCACGGCCAGCGCTTATCAGGCGTTTTTCGACAAATATACGGCGCAAGGTTTCGTGCCGGTTCTCGTGACCGCAACCGGTGCCGTGCAAAATGCAGTGTTCGCGGCGGTCTTCGAGCAAGGTATCGCCGGCCCATGGTTTGCGCGCCACGGCGTCACCTTCGGCCCGCAGACCAACGCGGGTACGTTCGAGAACCTGAATGCCCTTGCCTGGTCGCAAAATCAATACGTCCGATCGCTCGCCATTTACGGGACGCCGCAAGACCGGCGCTACGCCGCGATTTGGCACGCGAATCCAGGTTTCGTGAAGTGGCACGTGCACGATTCGGATAGCGCCAGCACCTACCAGAAGAACTTCAATGCCGAAACGCAACTGCCCGGAGTCACCCTGAACGGCTACCGGCCAGCCTATGTGACGCTGTCGACGGACCAGGTCTATTGCTCCGTCTTCAAGGACGATTTCATCGGATATTGGGAGGCGCGGCACGGCATGACGGCTGCCGACTACCAGTCCGAATTCAACAAGCAAAACGCTGCCGGACGCTATCCAATCTGCATTCAAGGCGGCGGTGTCGGTGATCAGACGCGGTATGCCGCTATCTTCGCCTCCCAGGATTTGCCCGCGCCGCGGCAGTTCACGGTTACCGGAACTCCGGTTCAAGGCTTGCTAATGTTCGACGCGCAAATGCAGGCATTCATGCAGGCCAATGGCGTGCGTGCCGCCCAGTTGGCGATCGCCAAGGATGGTGCGATCAAGCTTGCACGGGGCTATACCTGGGCCGAAGCCGGATATCGCCTGACGCAGCCGTCCGATCCGTTTCTGCTGGCAAGCTGCAGCAAGATGTTCCTCGAAGCGGCGGTGCAATCGCTGTACAACGCCGGGAAATTACAGACGACCACAAAGGCGTATGCAACACTGGGATTTGCCGGTCCGGCGGATCCGCGCAGCGACACTATCACGATCCAGCAGCTGCTCGATCACTTGGGCGGTTACAACGATTCTCCGGTGAGTCAGGGTGGGTCGGGATTCGACCCGACCTACTCGATGCGCGACATCGCCATCGCGCTCGGACTCAACCGCCCGGTTACAAAGCTTGATATAGCCCGATACATGTACGCGCGACCGCTGGACTTTACGCCGGGAACCTCACCCTCCCATTATTCGAATTACGGCTACTTGCTGGCCAGCGCCGTCGTCGAAGCCGTTACGGGAATGGACTATTTCGCCTATTTGAGCCAGGCAGTGCTGCAGCCCTTGGGGATCACGGAGCTTGTCGTTTCGTCGACGATGGCTTCCCAAAGGGCCGCCAATCAGGCGATCGCGGAGGATGAATATTCCGGCTTGAGTCCCTTGGATCTCACTTCCACCGCACCGGTACCCTGCGTGTACGGTGGCGACGGACAAATCAAAGAGGTCGCCGTCGGATGCGCCGGCCTGGCCGCCTCCGCGCGGGCCATGGTGCAGTTCGCGCGCGCGAATTTGGTCTGGGGCAACGGCCCACGCTGGGGCGACGGCGGGAGCTGGTGGCTGGGTCGAACCGGCAGCACGCCGGGTGCCTCGACCGAGGCGGTCTCGCGCAGCGGTGGCTATGACTGGGCGATGACCATCAATACCCGCGACTGGGCACCCAATACCAGCGTCAGTCTGGATCAGCTGGCGCAGGCGATCGACGCCCTGATAAATCCGGGCAACGTTCCCTAGACGGCGCCGACCGGCGACGATCGGCGTGCAGGGCCCGTCAATGATGGCAGGCGCAATGGCCGGGCGATCGGCAAGCCGGCTCTGGTGCTGATGGTTCGTATCAACACCCGCTGGTGCTGACCGTCACCACCGGCTCCCCCGTGCCGTTGTAGCGGTATTCAACCGAGCACAGCAGGGGATTGGGCGCGCTTTCGATGCGCCAGCCGGCATCGCCATTGGGGATCTGGCTGTTGCCATAGCCGTAGAAGGTATACGCGTCGGCTTTCACTGGAGCGCTCGACAGATAGCAGCCGCCGGTCGGTACGGTCAGGCCCTGCTGCAGGATGCCGATGCCATCGCACCAGCGGTCGGGATAGCCGTTCCAGACCCGCACTGCCGAGCCATCGGCGAGCGTGATCCAGGTAATTCCGCTTTCCTGCCCCGGACTACCGGCTCCGCGTACCGTTATCTGGCCCTGTACGAGCGCCTCGGAACTCCTTACGGATGCGTTAAGCCCCTGCAGGGTGGCGATGCGCGCGTCGGTCCCGGCATTGATGAACCGCGGGATCGCCATGGCCGCGAGGATGCCGACAATCAGGATGGCGACGATCAGTTCGACCAGCGACAACCCAGCGATCAATCGGAAGTGCACCGGCCCGTGTGCTTGAGGTTTCTGCGACATGTTTCGTGCACTGGCGGTGATTCGGAGGGAGCCTCGACCTTGCAAACGGCGCGCAAATGGACGCCCGTCTTGGTCAAAGGGTAAATCAAATGACGTGCAATCTTTACCCGAAAAGCGGGGTCATTGCCGCGCAACAACGGGCTTTTGCATGGCTGCGTGACTGCGTGCCGACCGCGTCTACCCCAGGCGACATCGGACTGCGGAATGCTTTCCGAGATTTGCACGCGCCGCCCATGACGAGGGTCAGCGGCGCCCTGTCAACTGCTGCTCCATGATCTTGAGTCGCGCGATGCGCGAGGGGCAGTCGCCCGGTATGGTGGCGCACAAGGGCTCGTCCGGCACGCCGAGCTGGCGCTGCAGGGGACGGAAGATCGCGAGGAAATGCAAGGCTGCCTCCTGCGCCTTGGGCAGCCCATTTTTTGCGGCAGAGGTTGCGGCCAGCCAGGCATAGTAGGCGGTACCCAGCCGCGCATAGCGCTGCGCGCGGTTCATCGCGGCCGGCGCGGGGCTCAGCAGCGCGTCGGCACAGTGTTGGAACTCGACCGCGTCTTCGTGCATGCGCATCTGGCAGCGATCGCGCGCGGCCAGGCTGGCCCGGGCGCTTTGCTCCAGGTCCGGGTCGGCGCCGAACACCGGCAGGCAAACTGCCGCCAATAACAAAGCCGCAGCCCGGAGGCTGCGGTGTCGGGTAATTCCCATTGCGAAGTTCTCCAGCACGCCACCGCCAGCCTGGATCCGGCGGCACCGCCGGGGCGCCGGCGCCGTCAGGGGCCGCCGCTCCGGGGCGATGTGCGCGGTGATCAGGGATTCGTGCCGAGCTTGGTGATGCGGTTGGGCGTTACCGGCACGTAGTTCGGGTGGTTCTTCATGTACGCGGTGAGCGCCGCAATATCGAAGCCCCCCTGGACCGGATTCGTGCCCAGCTTGAACTCGCTGAAGTTGTCGCCGCCGCTTTGCAGGAAGGTCTGGATCACGACCTTGTAGGTCTGCGTCGGCACGATGGTCTGGCCGTTGAGCTGCATCGTGCTGGGGATGACGCGCGCGCCCGTTCCCGGGGCGGCGCCGGCGGGCATCGAGGAGTCCCAGGTGTAGGTGAAGCCGGCCGAGGGCATCAGGATCTCGCCCACACCGCCCGGCGCATAGAACAGCGTGTTGTTGGGCGACTCCCATTGCTGCTCGAGCACGCGGCGGATCTGGTCGCCGGTCATCTGCACTTCGACCAGCGTGTCGTGGAACGGGTTGGTGGCGAACAAGCCGGCGTAGCTGATCGGGCCAGGGTAGGTGCCGGTGGTCGAATTGAGGTTCACGCGCACGCCGCCCGATTGCACGAAGGCGATCTGGCTGTCGGTGAAGGCGCTCAGGTAGGCGTCGGCGGACAGGTCGCCCATCGCCGATTCGACGGTCTTGTTGCGCTTGGCCGAATCGCAGGTCGGCGGCACGGCGGTGGCGCAGCCGGCCGGCGGCGCGTTGATGGTGACGGGTGCGGTAATGCTGCCGACCACCGTGCTGCCGGCCGCCGCCGACAGCGAAACATAATGCTGGATCGCCGTGTCGATCGCGGTGTTCTTCGCCAGCGCGGTGACGCCCGCCGGATAGGCCGTGGTGTTGGTGTCGTTGATCACCGGTGTATTGACCGCCTTGGCAGAGCTAACCCGCCCTGACTGCCCATCGAATGTCAGATCGATCGAGGTGACGCCGGTGCCGTAAAAGCCGCTTTGGGTGACGAGTTTTCCTTTGTAATTGCAGATGTAATCCGTATGCGTGTGGCCGCTCACGACCACGTCCACATCGCTGGAGAGTTGATCCAGGATCGGCAGCAGGTCGCCGTTGAAGCCGGGGCAGGTGGTGTCGCCGTATACCGTCGACGTGGTGAACGCGCCCTGGTGGATCAGCACCACCACGGCGTTGGCGCCCTGGCTGCGCAGCGTCGCGGCGGCCTGGTTGATGGCCGTGGCCTCGTCGCCGAAGCTCAGCCCGGCGACGCCGTTCTGGTTGACTTCCAGCGGCGTGGCCTTGAAGGTCAGGCCGACAAAGCCGATCATCGGGCCGATCACGTTGCCATTGGTCGGAAAGCGCTTCATGTACGTGGCCGGGAAGATCGTCTGGCCCGAGGCCGTCTTCACGACGTTGGCGGCCAGGTAAGTCCAGTGCGCACCGGAGAAGGTGTTGCCGGCCTGCAGGCAGGTATCGACGCCGACGACGCCGAACTGGCCATCCGGCGGGTAGCAGGTGCTCGCGCCGTTGCTGCCCTGGATGCGCAGCAGTTCGGTCAGGCCCTTGTCGAACTCATGGTTGCCCACCGAGGAAACCTGCAGGCCGATCTGGTTGAGGATGTCCACGACCGGTTCGTCGTGGGCGATGTTGGAGGTATAGGGCGACGCGCCGATGTTGTCGCCGGCGGCCACGATGATGCTGTTGGGGCTCGCGGCGCTCAGCGTGTTCACGAGCGTCGCCATGTAGGCCAGGCCGCCGGTATGCACCGTGGTGCCGGCGGTCAGGCCCGCTGCGGGCACGACCGCGGTCGTGTTGCCGTCGGCGGGCGTCAGGTAGCCGTGCACGTCGTTGAACGCCACGATGCGTACGGGCGCAACGGTATAGCTGCTGGTGTCTTGCCCGCACGCGGTCAGGAACGCGCATGCGGCGGCAAGGGTCAGGCCGCCCAGGGTCTTCAACGGGTGCATTGCCATTTCCGGTCTGGTTGAGGAAGCGAGCGATTCTCACGGCGATTTATGAATTTTCCGTGAATCACGGTCGGCGCCCGGTTCCAGGGCACCTGCCCTCCAATGCCGGATTCAGGCCTGCACGGCGCCGTCCTCGTCCACCATCACGTCGACCATCAGGTCGTTGGCCAGGTTCTCCAGCGCCCGGCGCAATTCCAAGGTTTGCACCTGCGCGGGCACCTGCAGTTGGGCCCGGGCGCGAAACAGGGTCTCGCCCGACATCGAACCGCTGACGCAATCGGTGACCAGTTCCTCGATGCTCACGCCGCGCTGCGCCAAAGCACCGGAGATGTCGCGCACGATGCCCGGCCGGTCCTGGCCTACCAGCTCCAAATGCAGGCGCCGCATCTTGGCCGTGGCGCCGGCGGCGCCGCGCACCGCGGTCACGTGCAGGCCCTGGGCCCGGAATTCGCGCAGGGCCCGTTCCAGCGCCTCGATGTCCGCGTCGGCAATCTCCAGGCAGACGATCCCCGCGAACTGGCCGGCCAGGTTCGCCATGCGCGAGGCCAGCCAGTTCGCGCCATGCACGCCGGCGCACTCCGAAAGCAGGTTGACGAGTCCCGGGCGGTCCGGGCCGACGATCGTCAAAACGAGCGAGGTGGTCATGGCGGTCTCCGCAGGCGTCCGGGTGCTTGGCCCGGTCCCATGCAGCGTAGTCGAAGTGCGGCGATCTTGCCGATGATTCGGGCTGGGCGATAGCCCTGGGCACGATGCCCGCGCGGCGCCGACATTGGGTTTGTTGCGACGCGATATGGGCTTCAGTGCGCCGACACCATGACCAAGCGTGCCGGAAAAAAGTGCCAGTGGTAAATTGCCGCCGGGCTGGCAAGGGTATGGCAAAAGGAACACCAAACGGTAATCTCATGCCAACCGTGTCTGCTGCCCTAGTATCGCAAATTGCCCTTGCCAACGCGCCAACCAACGGAGTACATCAATGCTCAGAACCACCCCGAGCGGCTTGCAAATTGAGGACCTGGTGCTGGGCGCCGGTGATCCGGCCGTATCCGGCAAGGACGTCCTGGTCCATTACAGCGGCTGGCTGCCCGGCCCCGACGGCGCGCCCGGCAAGAAGTTCGATTCGAGCCACGACCGGGACGAACCGTTCGGCTTCGCCCTGGGCCAGGGCGGCGTGATTGCAGGGTGGGAAGAGGGCGTAGTCGGCATGCGCATCGGCGGCAAGCGCCGGCTGGTCATTCCGCCGGCCCTGGGCTATGGCGAGTTCGGCGCCGGCGGTGTGATCCCACCCAATGCCACCTTGCTGTTCGACATCGAGCTGCTGGAGGTGGAGTAAGTTCTGCAATCAGCGTCTGGCCTTCTTGGCCAGCAGGACATCCTGCTGCCATTTGCTCGGCTTCTTGTCGGTGCGATGGATGCAACCGGGCCAACAGCAGGGGCGCTTTTGTCCTTCGAGCAGTTCCTCCACCGCGCGATGGATCCGCCGCGTCCGGGTTGGTGCTTGCTTTGCATCTTCGACCCAGCAAATGAATTCGTTGCGACCGATAGGAGTGAGTCCTTCCCAGAGGTCCGTTGCGCCTTTTGTCTTTCCCAAGGCCTCGGCCAGATCGAGGGGCACTTCGTGTACGAGGCCGTTTGAAGGTTTCACGGACACGTCTTCACCCTATCAATTGCGCTCCGACGCGTGCTGGACGTCGACATTCCCCTGGCGCAAGGCGTCGATCATTTTGGTCGCATTTTCATCGCCCGGAACCCGCTGGGAATAGGACTGCAGATGCTCCAGCGCCAATGCCTTGTTACCCAAGGCGGCATAGGCGACGCCCAAGGGATAATCCGCCGCCACGACACCGAGTGACTTGGCCTTTTCCAGATACGGCACCGCGTCCGCAAGCTTGGTCGTGCCGGCAAGGAACATGCCGTAGCGGAAATTGGCCCGGGGGTCGTCGGGCGTCAGGGCCAAGAGGGCCTTGAACGCCGCAACGGCCTTGGCATCGGAACCGGGCAGATCCAGGTTATGGCCGATCGTATGCAGCAGGCCAAGGCGAAAAAGCATTGGCGGGTTGTGCGCGAAATTGCCTGCCATGGGGTCCAGGATGTTCGCGATCAGCGTTACGTCTGCCTCCGCCCGATGCCGGTCTTCCAGGGTATCGAAGCGCGGCGGATACGCGCCGGCATGGGCGCCAAGGTCGTCGAGTACGTGGTTGAACAAGGGCAAACGCAAGGTGACCGAGGCCTGACCGTCGGCCGCCGTCGACATGTTGATGAATTTCTTGACTTCGTAATGACCGTACTCGTTGGCCTGCGCACTAGCGCTTGCCAGAACCGCTGCAATGAACAAAGCACGCTGGCGCATTTTTCGCCTCATATCGGGATTTCCGGGGCGCAGTGAATATTCCGTTCCGCCGGTACCAGGGTTGTACGAGCACGCCGGCCACCGTGCTTGCATGGCTGGTGGCGCCTAGGATTTTGCGCGCTGGCCGGTCATGGCGGCAAGGACGCCGAGCCCGATGAAGGCGGCCGCGCTGACATATCGCCCGATGCTTCTCAAGGCGCTGCCCCGCAGCAGCCATGGCCGCACGGCCCCGGATGCGAGCGCGTAGCAGCTGTCGGTCGTTGCCGCGATCAGGACGAAGATGCCACCCAGTACGCAGGTTCCCAGTGGCCCGGTGCCGGCGGGAAGGAACTGGGGAAGAAAGGCCGCGAAGAAGATTGCGGTCTTGGGATTGAGCAATGCAACGACGAAGCCATCGGCGAAAATCCTGCGCGTCGCGAGCGCAGGGGGCGCGGCGCCACCCAGGCCCGATTCAGCCGCAGGGTTCGACCGCAGCATCCTGAGCCCGAGGTAAACAAGGTAGGCCGCGCCCAGGTACTTGACGGCCACGAAGGCCATGGACGATACGGCGAAAAGCGCCGCCAGTCCGAGGGACGCGGCGCAGGCATTGCCCAAGTTGCCCAAGGCAACGCCCGCGACGGACGCGATACCGGCGGCACGCCCCTGGGTGGCACTGCGCGTCACGATGTAAAAGACGCCCGGCCCGGGAGTCACCGCCAGGACAAAACTGGCCGCAAGAAACGCTGCAAAGAGGGGCATGGACGGAATAATCGCCTGCATATTTCTTGCCTTCGCGTAGGGGTGGCTGCAAGGGGCCGCGCTGGCATTGCACCAACGAACCGCGCCGCACGCGCAAAACGCACGTCCGTCTTCGTCATTGGGATTTTGCCACCATAACCGCCGCTAACCGGACCGGCGGCCGCCGGCGCGCGGCTGCCGCCACCGTCCTGGCCCGGTCACACAATGCCTAGCTCGCACCATGCACCAACCGACGCGTGCGCCCGGGGATCTGCCGTGAATTGAGGATTTATCACCTCGCGGCACCGTGTTCCGGCTGCGTTGAGCGATGTAAACCCGTGGGTGCCTATTCGCGTGGCCGCGAAGGGGCGTCTGCCACGAAGCGTCCGACTACCCCCAGGGAAGGCGCAAGCTTGCGCTCGTCCAGACGAAGGGGATAGACGCTCCATTTGCCCGCAAGGTCGATTGGGTCGTCCTCACCCGGGATGGGCGCCCGCCGCGAACCTAGCGCCATGCGCTGCGCGGATTTTCCGTCCATTCCACCGGCAAGCAGCGCGCCTTCCTTGGCGTCGAGTTCTTCGGCATTCCTGAATATTGCCTCCCGCGCGGCCAGGGGCGAAAGCCCCGACACATCGAGAAATCCCAGTGTCTTTTCCTCGGCCGTCTGTGCGCCAAGGTTTGCGTACACCTCGCCATCGGCATAGGCGAAGACCCGCTCGATACGCCCGGCACGAGCGCGCGCCCAGGCCGAAAGACCCACGACGCGGTAACTGGCAAAAAACTGGACGTCAGGAAACCGCTTGGCAAGCGTTGAAAACAAGACATCAAATCTCGGGTCGACCTTACCTCGCCCCTGGGTCTTCGGATCGCGGTGGTCCGGGATCGGCAAGCCGAAGCCCACAGCCATTACCCATCCGTCGATCGGCGGAGAGACGAACACCAGCGACTCCGCGCCTACGGAATCGCGCGCATAGGCAGCCTCGATCCCCGACGCCCAGTTCGCCGGCCGCGGATTTTGCAGGCTTAATGCCTCTACCACGGCCCCGGAGTCGCCACACTTGATCGCAAACCAGCTGATCTTGTATCCGAAACCGACCGGAGCGTCGGGGGTGGCAACGAGGATGGGCTCGCGGTCAGCAGCCGTAGCTGTCCCCGCCGTGGAACTCGCTGCAATACCCAACATGGACAGCAATGCGCCCAGCCTCTTCATCATTGCCGCGTATTCCCCCGTTAGCGCGGATCACTCGGTCGGCGTCATCGTCGAGACGTAGACGATGCGCCGGACTGACGGCTTGCCGTTTCTGCCAGGGCGGCGCCAGGCGACCGATCCTGCCCGCAGCAGGTTTAGTGTGTCGTGGAATTGATCCGTTCCCGGTCGCAGCCGCCAGTTCAGCCTTGTCTCCGATCCATTGTGCCTGCGGTAGCTCTGCTGCGCATACCCGACTTCCGGCATATTGCGCGCCTCAGGATGGGCCCTTCAGGGTCGCGACAGACCCGGGCTCGCGTACCCAGTGGAGATCGGGACCATTTTCATGGCGACATGTGTCGTGCCAACGAGCAGGGGTTCAAGAACCCCGCCATGCATTGCCGGGCCACTCCTCGTACGTTGCTACCGCCTCTGCAGTCTCGCGACCAAAGTAGCGCTCCACGATGTGCAAAGACAGGTCAACGCCGGCCGTTAGGCCGGTTGCGCTTGCGATCGTTCCGGCATCGACGAAGCGCACTCCACGCACCAGCTTGACTCGAGGGAAAGTCTTTTCGAAGTCGGCGTAGGCATTGCGATTCGTCGTCGCCGGTTTGCCGTCGAGTAGCCCTGTTCTTGCCAAAAGATAGGCGCCCGTGCAGACGGAGGCGGTCAGTTCCGCTTTGCCGGCAGCGCGGCGGATCCAGTCGATCGATCTGCGCTCCGTGGCATCGTCACTGGTCTGCGCACCGATGATGATGACACGCGGTTGCGGGGCCGTATCGAAGGTGTAGTCCGGCACTATGGTCAATCCGCTCAAGGGCATTTGACTCATATGCGATTCCCCGGCGCCGCGACCGTCATCGCACAATACGGGCGAGCGCGTCGCCGCAACGCAATACACGTTGAATGCCCCGCCGGAATAGGCTGAACTGCTCAGGATTTCCCAGGGGCCGGCAAGGTCGATGAGCGTGTTGTGCTGTCCAAGCAGGAAGGCGACGTTGATTGCGGCGTCGCCGGATTTCTTGCCCGTCGCAGCGCCGCTAGTCATTTCTGCTGCTGCCGGAACATTGGCCGCGTTCGCCGCGAGCGCCACCATCGCCTGGCCTGAGAGGGCCAAGGCCTCGCGTCGCGTCATGGGCGGCAAAAGCTTCTTTGGGGCTGGTCCCATTCTGATTGCTCCGAGTTCGGAATATTCTTGCCGGCGTATCGTGTTAATTCGGTGGACAGCGCCCGTCCAGCGCGCTTGCCTCGCAGGAACAGGCACCTTGGCATTACCGGCGCGGGGTATCTTTTATTCCAGCCGATGGAAACGACGCCCCGCAAACCTGGTACTAGACGAGCAGAACTCCCGGCGAGAGCGAAAAATAACGGCGATAAGAAGGCGGCCCGAACAGCCTGGATCGCCTGCTCGGTCGGCGTTCGAGCAACGGCTGCGTCGTTCGCCTGAGCGGCTGGGGAATGGCACGTTTGGGTGCAGCGCTAGATCCTTTGAATGATTTCGCGCGGTTCCCGGCGCGCGCATCATTGCGCGGTGCAGTGGCCCTGCATGCCGACACGAATTGGGGCGGCAGATGACGGCCACGCAACATCGTCATGGGGAGCCGTCACATGCCATCGCCTCGCGCGGGCGCGGTCGTCTGCTGGATCAGCGAGGCAACGGGCACGCAGTTTGCCAATGGCACGCTGGCCGACCTGGTGCTGGAGGGCTGGTTGCCCGATGCACTGGTGCCCGACGACGGCGCGCGCCGCGTGGTCCAATGGATCGATGCGGCGGGCCGGCGCAACCGCATGACCCCTTATGGTCCTGCGCGCTGGCAGGTTCAGGTCCTGGCGCACCCGTCGGTCATGGACCAGCGCCGCGAGCCGCTGGCCCACCCCGGCGGCGCGCCGCAGTGGGCACGGCGAGGCCGCGAGATCGAGACCGAGGCCTAGGCCGGTCGCGGTACCGCAGTGCGGGAGCGGGCCAACGCCTGAGTTCCTGTGCCCGGAGCGGGCCTGTGCCGGGCACACGGCGGCAATACCGGTAATAATGCTCGGACACGGCGCCGCCGTCCGGCGCTCCAAAGCGGGCGGCAAGCCCCAGGGCGCGCCGGGCGCGCCGATAATTTTCGAGGAAAATCCCCAATGTTCATGACCGTGGCAAAAAAGGGCGCACGCCTGGGCTTCCTGGTTGTTGCCATCGCCGGTCCGCACGTGGCGCTTGCCGGCGAGTACGAGGGGCGCTGGCAGTTGTGGGATACCAAGGGCCAGCCCTTCGAAGTCAGCCTGCATGCCGATGGCACCGCCGATGGCACCCACAACGACGCGATGAAGCACGGCACCTGGGCCGAAGAGGGCGGGGCCGCGCTCATCCACTGGAACACCGGCTGGACGACCCGCATCGCGCACGAGGGTCAGGGTTACGTGAAGACGGCCTACAAGCCGGGCAAGACGCCTGCGGACGCGCCCAGCAACCACTCCGACGCCAAACGCCTGGAGCCGGCACCGGCCGCCGGTGCCCGCTAGGCGCGACCCTGCGCGCGCAGGGTCGCGTCGAGGGCGCGCTGGCACGCGTGCCAGCGCGCCCTCAATGCTCCCGGTCACGGCCCGGGTAAAAGCGCTCCACGCCAAAATCCACATCCTCGATGCGCAGTTGTGGCGCCAGCGCCCGGGTGCCAGCCGCATCGGTGCCAAAGTGCACCAGCGGCTGCGCGAACCAGGCGCGATCGTCATCGCCGCGTTCACAGACCTGGTTCGAGAGGATGCGTGCCCCTTCCAGTATCGCCAGGCCCGCCGCATGGGGACAGGCGCCGCCGACGCACTGGCTCAACAGATAGGTGCGACCTGCACGAACGAACCACAGCTGGCGCACGCTGGCATGCGGCGCCAGTGGTGTCGCGGTGGCGGAGAAATGGGCGCTGCCCGCATCCGTGGCGGTGTAGGCCACTTCCACGGCGTCGCGCGTGCCATAGCGAAACGCCAGCGCACGTATGTGCGTGCGGTCCTGTTCCGCGCACAAGGACACGGCCTTGTCGCCCAGCGCGCAATGGAACATCACCCGCTCCTGTGCCGTACACAAGGTCGCCGGGGGCCTCGCCGCTTCCTGCGCGGCGGCCGTGGCGAACACGGCCAGCAGCGCGGCCGTGGCCGCGGCGCTACGCCAGGGCATTGAGGGCAGTCGCAAAATTGCTGCGCCGATCGGCGTAGCTGTCGGTGTGCAGATTGATGATTGCGGTGATGCGGTCGACGTCGGCATCGCCGGTGCCCATATCGGCCAGTGCCGGCAGGCCGTGCAGAACCCAGAAGCCAACGGCCGAGCGCACGGCGCCGGGAAAGCCCGCCATCAGGTCCGGGTTGGCGACGAAATCGGCACCGGCGTCGGGGTAGAGCGCCGCGCACTGCTGTGCAATGCGGGTGTAATTGTCGCGGCCCGTCACCTGCACGAGTCCGCGGCCGCGAAACCGCCAGCCATCGCCGCTGGCGGCATCGCCATTGCCCAGGCGACTGGCGTAGATCTTGTTGGCGATCGTTTCTTGCGCTGCGGGCCGCGTGACCTTCAATGTCAGAGGGTCTTTGGCGTAGCCGTCCGCGGTGGCCTCATCGGGATGCTGCTTGTAATAGCCAAAGAGGCTCACCAGGGCCTGTGGACTGTAGGCGAGGCTTTCCACCTCGGCTTCCATCGCGGGCCCGCTCTCCTGGCGCACCTGCGCAAAAAAATGCGCCTGGCGCGTCGTGCTGTCGAGCCCATAGGCCGCGAGGTTGTTGTTGAGTTCGCCGGCCACCTGTTGCAGGTAGTCCGCGTCGGCGGCCGGGAAGATCACACCAAGTTGCGCTGCCGTGAGGGGGATGGCCATGGCGACTCCGTGGGGGCTGCGGGTGCCGCGGCCCGCGCCGGGGCGGGAAGGGCCGGCGATCCGCGTCCTGGGGAAAATCATCGCACAAAATATTTCGTGCCACCCGTAACCGCTGTGGACTAGGGCGCGAACTAGCTGGGGTCGGCGGCATCCGCGCGGGTTCGAGCCCGCGGCCGCCGGACCCAGACATTTCTCTGCGCCCTTCGGGCGCGAGGAATGCATATCCGCCCGGCGGCAACGCCGATCACGCACACAACGCAGCAGGGGAGTACCAACATGAATCGAGCACGCACACTACCGTCATGGATTGCCAGACTGTCGATCGCCCTGGCGGTCGGCGCCGCCTGGTCGGGCGCCAGCATGGCCCATGAGCAGCACGGCGCGGTCTATGCCTTGACCAACCAGGCCGCGGACAATTCGGTCATCGTCTTCGACCGCGCCGCCAATGGCACGCTGACCTACTCGGGAAGCTTCGCCACCGGGGGCGCCGGTGCCGGCTCTGGTGCGGACCCGCTGGGGTCGCAAGGCGCCTTGGCGCTGCAGGGCAACGTGCTGCTGGCCGTCAATGCCGGCAGCAACGAGGTCTCCTTGTTCCAGACCGCCGGCGATCAGCTGATCCTGCGCGACAAGGTCGCCTCCGGGGGACAGCACCCCGTCAGCGTCGCGGTGCGCGGCTCGCTGGTTTACGTGCTCAATGCCGGCGCAACGCCCAACATCAGCGCGTTCGTCATCGACAGTGACGGTCAGCACCTCGAAGCCCTGCCCAATTCGCAGCGTCCGCTTGCCGGTGGTACGGCCGCAGGCGCCGCCGAGGTGCATTTTGGCAGCGACGGCGAGTCGCTCCTGGTCACCGAGAAAGGCACGCAAACCATCGATTCGTACAAGATCGACCGGCATGGCTATGCGTACGGCCCGACGTCAAATGCCGCCAATGCGGCCGTGCCCTTCGGCTTCGATGTCACGCGCCGCGGCTACGCCATCGTGTCCGATGCCGGCGCCGGTTCGGCCTCGTCCTACGATGTGGGCAGCGACGGCCAGCTCACGCCGGTGGGCGCGGCACTGGCCTTGGGGGAAAAGGCTCCGTGCTGGCTCGTAACCTCTCCCGATGGCACCTTGGCCTTCGTCGCCAATGCCGGCAGCGGCACCATCGCCACGCTGCGCATCGCACCCGACGGCGCACTGAGCCTGATCAATGGCTCGGCCGGCACGCTCAATGCGCCGCTGGACATGGCCTTGAGCAACGACGGCACGTACCTGTATGCGCGTGACGCCAACGGCTCCGTTACCGGATTCGAGGTGCATGCCGACGGCAGCCTGACGCTGGTCACCGTGGTTTCGGGCATTCCGGCCGGTGCGCAGGGAATCGCGGCGCGCTAGCAGATCAAGGTCGGCGCGAAAAAGGGGGCCGCAACGATCCGTTGCGGCCCCCCCGCTTCAGCGCGCCGCCCGCGCGGGCGGGTACAAATACCTCAGGCCTTGAGCGTCACCAGTCCGCCCAGCACCGGATCGGAGTAGCTGTCGCGGCCGGTTTCGACATGACCCGCCAGACGCAGGTTCAGGCTCGGATCCTCTTCGACCGTGATGACCAGGTCATACCAGCCGTAGAAGTCCTCGAGCGGGAAATCCTGCAGCGTCCAGGACTCCTGCGTCGCACCGGCTTGCAACAAGCGCACGAAGCGATGGCCGGTGTAGGCGTTGCGCACGAGCACCGTGGCATTGCTGGCGGCACGGTTGGCGATGTTCAAGGCGATGGCGCCGTAGCCGGATTTTTCGTAGCGCACCCTGACATCGAGCGCCGCGGCCGTCGCGACGGTGCTGCCCTGATAGCGCCGTGCGAAGCCGTTGGGGCCGTACACGGCCAGGTCATACGCCCCCGCGGCATTCCACACGCCGGTCAGATCCTTGCCCGGCTCCACGGTGTAGGTGCGCACCGGGTCGGCGGCATTGCCCGAGCGCACCTGGTAGACCACGGTTGCCGTCCCGGTGTTGAAAAAGCGCAGCGTCACGGTGCCGGCAGCCGCATCGGACGACTGGTGCACGTGCATTTCGTAGGGCAGGGCGCGGGCGGGCCGCAGGCCTTTTTCCTGCGTCGGCACGCCCAGCAGCACGCTGTTCAGGGTGGGATAGAAGGTGTTCACGCCATTGCCGGCCAGCTCGGCGGCGCTGGGCAGGTAGGCGTCGGTCTGGGGCAGGCGCACACGCTCGGCATTGGGCGTGGCGAAGTTGAAGCAGGAGCTCAGGTCACCGGCCACGGCACGGCGCCACGGCGACAGGTTGGTCTCGAGCACGCCAAAGCGCTTTTCGATGAACTGAATCACGGAGGTGTGATCGAACACCTGCGAGTTCACGTACCCGCCCTTGCTCCACGGGGAGATCACCAGGAAAGGAACCCGCGTGCCCAGCCCGATGGGGCCCGACGGGCTCGAGGCCGGATCGTTGACGATCTCGTTCTCGATGCTGATCGTCGACGCGCCAAAGGCCGGCGTGGCGGCCGGCGTGGGCGGCACGACGTGATCGAAGCTGCCGTCGGCTTCGTCGTAGTTGATGAGGAACACGGTCTTGCTGAAGACTTCCGGACGCGACACCAGGATCTCGAGCACCTGCGAGATGTACCAGGCGCCGTAGTTGATCGGGTAGTCCGAGTGTTCCGTGTAGCCGGCCGGAGCCACGATCCACGACACCTGCGGCAGCGTGCCGTTGTTGACATCGCTGCGCAGCTGGTCGAACAGGTGCAGGGCCCAGTCCGCCCAGGCCTGGGCGGGCGCACCCGCCGCCGGCGTGATGGCGGTCAGGTTGGTGCCGGTGCAGCCGTTGTCGAACAAGGGCGTGCCCGGCGCCGCAAGGGCGTATTGATTGAAATACAGCACCGAATTGTCGGTGTAGTTGCCGGCAAAGCTGTTGCCCGTGCCGTCGCCGAAGTCCGGACTGAAGGTCGCGCCGGCCAGGTCCTGGTAGATCTTCCAGCTCACGCCGGCCGCCTGCAGCACCTCGGGGAAGGTGCGCCAGGCCAGGTAGGCGTTGTTGACGCTCAGGCCGTTGTACGTGATGGGCCCGGCGCCCAGGCCGTCGGTGCCGGCGCTACCCAGGTAGTTGACGTTGCCGATGCACCCCGTCCACAAATAGCAGCGGTTGGGGTTGGTCGGTCCCATGATCGAGCAGTGGTAGGCGTCGCCCACGGTGAAGGCGTCGGCCAGCGCAAAGTGGTAGGGCAGGTCGTCACGGGTCATGTACGACATGGCCATCGGCCCTTTTTGGATCGCCCAGCTGTCGTATTGCCCCTGGTTCCACGCCAGGTGCGTGCCGGTCCAACCATGGTCGGTTCCGGGAAGGTAGGTCAGGCCCAGGCTCGTCAGCCCCGGGGCCACGCTGTTCGGATTGACGCGGAAGGGCGGAATCACCCCGACGCCGTTGACCGGGCCCCCCACATCGGCACTGGGCACCGAGTAGCCGGCTGCCGTGTTGGCAGCGCCGGCCGGTTGCAGGAATACCGGTGCGAGCGTCGTGCCGCCACCTTGCAGGGGCAGGTGCAGGTTCACGGCACGCGGGTCGGAGAAGCCGCGCACCCCGCGCAGGGTCCCGAAATGGTGGTCGAACGGGCGGTTTTCCTGGGTCAGCACGACGATGTGCTCGACATCGAGGATCGTACCGGTGCGGTTGTTGGCCGCGATCGTGAGTGCCTTGGCGATATTCGACTGCAGCGTGGTCGCCATGGCGGCGCCGGCGCCCATCAGCTGCAGGAATTGACGACGATCGGTTTGCTTCACGGTGTTTCCCTCCTCACGTACCTGGGTTGTCCTGGGCGGATCGGACGGTGCGACGCACCGCCGCTAGACCTACGGCTTGCGTGCGCAGGCTAGGGCTGGGCTGTTGCGGGTCGATGGCGCTCCAGTGAAACTTGCGTGACCGGCATCCGCAGCGGCCGATACCGCGCCGGGGTCACGGGCGCGACACCTGTCGCCGGCATATTGGTGCGCTCGTGCTGTGCGCACCGGTCGGCGACGGCGCAGCCGGCGCACGCGATGATGCTCAATGTGAGCTGGTGCCCGTGACAACCGTTACCGACCTGCCCCACGTGACCGCGCCCGCCGGCAGCAGCAGCAGCAGCAGCAGCAGCAGCAGCAGCAGCAGCAGCAGCAGCGCGGCGGCGCCCGCATGGCCGCTGATTGCGCCGGGCAGCCGCGACGCCTTGTATTGGCGTGCCATCAACGAGCGCCGCGCTGGACGGCTGCCCGAAGCCCTGGCAAGCCTGCGGGAACTCGAAGCCTCGCATCCGCAGTTCGGGCGTCTGCACGAAGAGCGCGGACACTGCCTGCTGGCGCTGGGCGATGCCGCGGGCGCCCGGCACGCCTACGGGCGCGCCGTGCTACGCAATCCGGCGCTGGTGGCGAGTTGGAGCGCCTTGCAGCGCCTGCACGCCCAGGCCGGCGACACGGCCCAAGCCGCGGTCGCCGCCGGGCAACACGCCTTGTTGCAGGCCTTGCCCGCCGTGGTGGTGCAGGCCGGCAGCCACTTTTGCGAGGGCGATGTCCGCCTTGCCGAGGTGCTCCTGCGCCGCTTCGTGCAGACGGCGGGGCCGCATCCCGAGGCCCTGCGGCTGCTGGCACGCATCGCCTGGCAGGGCGGTGCGCTCGAGCAGGCCGAGACCCTGTTCGCCGAGGTTCTCGCGCTGGCACCGGGCTACCGCGCGGCGCGCCTCGACTACGGGCGTCTGCTGGTCGAGCGCCCACGCTATCACGATGCGGTGCAGGTCCTTGCGCCGCTGCTGCCGCAAGGTCCCGTCGACGCCGACGCCCTGCGCCTGAGTGCGGCGGCAATGGTGGGGCTGGGCAAGCACGAAGCGGCGGTGGCACAGTACCGGCGCCTGCTGCAACTCGCGCCTGCAGCGGCAGAATTGCAGGTGCTGCTGGCCCACAGCCTCAAGGCCCTGGGCCAGACCGAACTGGCCATCGAGGCCTACCAGGCCGCGGCGCGGATGCGGCCGGATTTTGGCGACGCCTACTGGAGCCTGGCCAATCTCAAGACGTATCGCTTCGGCACGAGCCAAATCGACGCCATGCGCTCCCGCGAGAGCGATCCGCGCACCACCCTCGTCGATCGCTGGCACTTGTGCTTTGCGCTGGGCAAAGCCATGGAGGACCTGGGTGACCATGCACGGTCCTGGCGCTATTACCTGCGCGGCAATGCGCTCAAGCATGCCCGCCTCGGGTACCGGGCCGATGCGCCCCAGGTGCGGGTTCGCCAGGTGCGGGAGCGCTTCGATGCAGCCTTCTTCCGGGCGCAGGCCGGTGGCGCCGCCCCGTACCGCGATCCCATCTTCGTCGTTGGATTGCCGCGCTCGGGTTCGACATTGGTCGAACAGATACTGGCCTCGCACCCGCAGATCGAGGCCTGCGGCGAGCTGCCCGAATTGCCGCTCATTGCACGCGCGTTCGAAGGGCCCGCGGCCCAGCCGCGCGATGCCCTGGCGGCGCTGGCGGCCGCGGACTGGCGGCGCCTGGGCGAGCGTTACCTCGAGCGGACCCGCGCCTACCGGCACACCACGCGCGCCTATTTCGTCGACAAGCTGCCCAACAATTTCTGGCACATCGGCCTGATCCACGCAATGCTGCCCGAAGCCGTCATCATCGATGTGCGGCGCGAGCCCATGGCCTGCTGCTGGAGCAATTTCAAGCAGTTGTACGCCGCCGGCCAGGAGTTCAGCTACGGCTTGCAGGATGTGGCGTGCTACTACCGCGCCTATCTGGAACTGATGCGCCACTGGGATCGCGTCTTGCCCGGGCGGGTGCTGCATCTGTCCTACGAGGCCCTGGTCGCGGACCTGCCGGGCACGGTGCACCGCCTGCTCGAGCACTGCGGCCTGCCGCGGGAACCGGGCTGCCTGGATTTTCATCGCACCCGGCGCATCGTGCAGACGCCCAGTTCCGAGCAGGTGCGCCAGCCGCTGTTTCGCGATGGACTGCAAGCCTGGCGCCATTTCGAGCCCTGGCTGGGACCCCTCAAGGATGCCCTGGGCGACGCCCTGAGCGACTACCGCCTCTGAAGCCCCGCCGGGCATCCGGTACATTGGCGGCCTGCGGCGCGGTGCCGCGAATGTCGGGAGACAGCGGCATGGCACGGTGCTGGAAGCGCTTGCTGGTTTGGGTGTTGATCGGAGGCGGGCTGGCGACGGCCGGCTGGGGCCGCGAACTGGTGATCCACGCCGGCACCTTGCTCGATGGCAGCGGCGCACCGGCGCGCCACGGTGTTTCGATCCGGATCCAGGACGAGCGCATCAGCGCCATCGAGACGGGCTATGTGAGACCGGCCGGCGCCACGGTGATCGACCTGTCTGCCCGGACCGTGATGCCCGGATTCATCGACTGCCACGTGCACATTGCCGCGCGCCTGCCCAGCCGCACCAACGCCGTGGAATATTGGTTGACGCACACGGACATCGACCGTGCCTTCGACGGCGCGGTGTTTGCGCGCCAGATGCTGCAGCAAGGATTCACCAGTGCCCGCGATGCCGGTGGTGGCGACGACACGGTTGCGCTGCGCGATGCGATCGCCGCGGGCAAGCTGCCGGGTCCGCGCCTGTGGGTGGCGCTCGAACCGCTGGGGCCCACGGCCGGTCACGGCGACCCGCACAGCGGCCTCGACGGCCAGCTGCAACATCCGGGCTGGGAGCGGGGCATCGTCGATACGCCGGAGCAAGGGCGCCTGCGGGTGCGCGAGCACCGCCGGCGCGGTGCCGACCTCATCAAGATCATGCCCTCAGGCGGCGTCGCCTCCACGGGCGACGACCCACGCCGCCAGCTGATGACCGAAGACGAAATGCGTGCCGTGGTCGAGGCGGCCCACGCCTTGGGAATGAAGGTCGCGGCCCACATCTACCCGGCGGCGGCCATCGAAAATGCCGTGCGGGCCGGAGTCGATTCGGTGGAACACGGCTCCTTCGCCACGGCGCAGACGCTCGCCCTGATGAAGGAGCACGGCACCGTTCTGGTGCCCACGCTGACCGTGTATGAGGTCTATTACGCCGTGGCGCGCGACCACCCCGAGCTGCTGGCACCGGGAACGGCCGCCAAGGAGCTCGCGTATGACCCGCTGCCGCGCCGGAACCTGCCCCTGGCACTGGCCTCGGGCGTGACCATCGCCTACGGCACCGATATCGGCGAGGGCGATCACACTGCCGAGTTCGGCCTGCTGATTGCCAACGGCATGAGCGCGGCGCAGGCACTGCAGGCCGCCACCGCCACCGCGGCGCAACTGCTGGGCGCCGCCGGGCAGATCGGTGCCATCGCGCCGGGAGCTTATGCCGACATTGTCGCGGTTGCCGGCGATCCCCTGGCCGAGCCCGAACGCCTGGGGCATGTCGACTTCGTCATGAAGGGCGGGACCGTGTATCGCGAACAGGGCAGGCCCACGACTGCGGGCTACTGAGAGGGCGCCGCGCCCGGGTTCAGGCCAGTAGCGGCGCATGCGTGAGGGCGTGTTTCAAGGCGATCGCGCCCAGGACCAGGAAGACGATGGACGCAAGGATGTGTAGCACCCTGGGCTTGAGGCGCTGGGCGAATCGGCTGCCCAGGTAGATGACCGGAACATTGGCCAGCATCATTCCCAGTGTGGTGCCGCCGACCACGCTGAAAAAGTCGCGGTATTGCGCCGCCAGGGCGACGGTCACCACCTGGGTCTTGTCCCCCATCTCGGCCAGGAAAAAGGCCGTGGCCGTCGTGCCGAACACGCCCAGGGCCCGCATGGGCACCGCCGCATCGCCTTCGTCGATCGTGTCGGGAACCAAGATCCAGCCGGCCATCAACGCAAATGAGCCGACGATGACCCAGTTCATGATCGAGGGGTCCAACCAGCGTGCCAGCAGGGTTCCCAGGCCACCGGCGCCCGCATGATTGCAGAGCGTGGCAGCGAGCACACCCAGGCAGATCGGCACCGGTTTGCGGTAGCGGGCGGCCAGAACGAGCGAAAGCAACTGGGTCTTGTCGCCGACTTCCGCCAGCGCAACGACGCCGGTCGATAGGAGAAAGGCTTGCAAGGATTCACTCCGCAGCAGGCGGGCATTCTAGCCTCGCGTGCCCGGCCGAGGCGCGCAGTGCCGCGTTGCGCCCGAGCGTGCCGAGCCCGATTTTGCGGCCGATGGCGGCGCGGCTGGCACCGTTGACGCCCGCCGCGTCTGTTAGGCTGACTTCGATTGTGCTGCGGCCATGCCCGGCGCAATCACCCTGCTCATGTTGGCAAACGGGAGATCTATGAACGCGTTACCGGTGACCCAATCCCTGCTGTTTCTGCTGCTGGCGACCGTGATGGAAGTCAGCGGCGATGCCCTCGTTCGCAAGGCGATCTTCGAACAGACCGGTGCGGTACGCATCGGATTCCTGGTCGCGGGTGCGCTGTTGCTGTTGGGCTATGGATCCTCCCTGAACCTGGCGCCGGTCCCGTTCGAAAGGGTCGTCGGGCTTTATATCGCCACGCTGTTCGTGGTCTGGCAGGCGATCAGTTTCCTCGCCTTTCGGGCCGTGCCGACGCTGCCGATATGCGCGGGCGGAGCATTGGTGGTCGCCGGCGGCTTGATCATCACATTCTGGCAAGGCGCGGCTTCCTAGGCCAGGCAAGGCGCTGGCGCAGGGGCGGGCATGGTTGCACGACACAAGCCGGCAGTCTTGATCGCGGCGATCCTGGCGCTGGGCACGGCCGCCATCACGTTTGTGGCCATTCCACTCGCGGCAATCGAGCTTGCCGGCTGGTGGTTTACCCGCCAGCATCCCGCGGATCCGAGCGCCGGCGACAGTGCCATGTGGGCAGTCCTGTTTTCGGCCCCGCTGTTGATCGCCGTTGACGTGGTCGTGAGCCTTTACGCGGGCTTTTTTTCGTATCGCTTTTGCTACAAAAAGTGCTGCGGAGGGGATTTGCCCCGTGAGGGCTGAACGGGCGATTGAACGCAGGGCACAAGCCCTATGCGGC
>Ga0209698_10001113_pt1 | contig 30916 bp, 31 predicted proteins | sample LitLauG_LLR_2012_FD_187203 | JGI IMG/M metagenome (GOLD analysis project Ga0209698, IMG submission 187203) | Freshwater sediment microbial communities from Pennsylvania, USA - Little Laurel Run_MetaG_LLR_2012 (SPAdes) (version 2) | ecosystem: Environmental > Aquatic > Freshwater > Creek >... | reverse complement strand
CGACATGACCACGATGTACTACCAAGCCGACGCGCAGCCCGAACTCCTGGCGGACAAGAAGATCGCGATCCTCGGTTACGGTTCGCAGGGCCACGCCCACGCGCTCAACTTGAAGGACAGCGGCTACGACGTGCGCGTCGGTCTGCGCCCCGAGTCCTCATCGGTGATCAAGGCCGAGGACGCGGGACTGCGCGTGCTCTCCATCGCCGACGCCTGTGCCGAGGCCGACGTCATCATGGTGCTCGTGCCCGACACCGAGCAAAAGCGCACCTACGACGAGTCGATCGCCCCGTACCTGACGGCGGGTAAGTGCCTGTTGTTCGCGCACGGCTTCAACATCCGCTTCGACCTCATCACGCCGCCGGCGGACGTTGACGTCGCGATGGTCGCGCCCAAGGGTCCCGGCCACCTGGTGCGACGCACCTACGTCGAGGGCGGCGGCGTGCCCGCACTGATCGCCGTGCACCAGGACGCCACCGGTCACGCTAAGGGCATCGCCCTGGCCTACGCCGACGGCATCGGCGCCACGCGCGCCGGCGTGCTCGAGACCACCTTCACCGAGGAGACCGAGACCGACCTCTTCGGCGAGCAGGCCGTGCTGTGCGGCGGCGTGTCCGCCTTGGTCAAGGCCGGCTACGAGACGCTGGTGGAAGCGGGCTATCAGCCCGAGAGCGCGTACTTCGAGTGCCTGCACGAGCTCAAGTTGATCGTGGACCTGATGTACGAAGAGGGCATCACCGGAATGCGTTTCTCGATCTCGGACACCGCCGAGTACGGTGACCTCACCCGCGGTCCGCGTATCATCACCGACCAGGTCAAGGCCGAGATGAAGAAGGTCCTCACCGAGATCCAAGACGGCACGTTCGCCGCCGAGTGGGTCAAGGAGAACGAGATCGGCCGTCCGCGCTACCGCGAACTGCGCGACTCGGGCAAGAAGCACCCGATCGAGGACATCGGCAAGAAGTTGCGCGCCATGATGCCCTTCGTGTCGGCCGGCAAGCAGAAGGTCTCTGAGACCTCCGGCGGCGACACCGACTGACGCTACATCGCCTCGGCGTCGGCGACGATGCCGCGCAGCAGCCCCGGGAACACGAGTCCGTGGAACGGGGCGACGCTGAACCAGTAGGCACGACCCAGGAGTCCTCGTGGTTTGAACCTCGCCAATTGCGTGAGGCGAGTGCCACGGGGACTCGTCGTGATGCGCCACTCCAGCCAGGCCTCGCCGGGTAAGCGCATCTCGGCGTGCAGGCGCACCATCTCATCTTCGATGATCTCGTCCACGCGCCAGAAGTCCACGAAGTCACCCACGCGAAGTTCACTCGGGTGTCGCCGACCGCGCCGCAAACCCGGACCGCCCCAGACCTGGTCGAACAGACCACGCAGGCGCCAGAGCCACTCGCCCGAGTACCAGCCCTTCTCACCGCCGACCGCGCAGACCGCGGCGAAGACGTCGTGCGAACTGGCCATCGTGTCGCGATGACGTTCGTCGCGCAGTTCCGTGCCGCCGGCCCACGAGGGGTCGGTGGCGTAGGCCCGGAAGGGTTGCAGATCGGCGTCGGTGAATGACGTGGGCACCTCGTGACGGCTGGTGCGACCGAGCGCCAGGCGGATCGCCTCGCGAAGAGGCCGCTGGGGGGCACCCAGGAGCTGCACGGTGCGCGGGTCGCGCACGATGACTTCATTGACCAGGCTGTCCACCAGGGGTCGCGCGAGCGAGGCGGGCACCGGGGTCACCAGCCCGACCCAGTGGCTCGAGAGTCGTGGGGTCAAGAAGGGGACGGGGATGAGTCGGCGCTTGGTGAGTCCCGCCTCTTGGGCGTAGATGTCCATCATCTCGGCGTAACTGACGACGTCGGGCCCACCGATCTCGAAGACCCCGGGCAGGGCTGTCGCGGCGCCGATGACCGTGACCAGGTAGTCCAGTACGTCGGAGATGGCGATGGGCTGGGATTTGGTCGTGACCCACTTGGGCGTCACCATCACGGGCAGGACCTCGACGAGGTAGCGAAGCATCTCGAAACTCGCCGAACCCGAACCGATGATGACGGCCGCGCGCAGTTCGGTGACCGGGATCTCGCCCTGGGCCAGGATGCGACCCACGTCGTGACGGCTGGTCAGGTGCACGCTGAGGGAGCGGTCGTCGACTCCCATGCCGCCGAGGTAGATGATGCGTTGCACTTTGGCCGCTTCGGCGGCGAGGCGGAAGTGTTCGGCGTCGCGCGACTCCTTGGCCGCCCAGTCGCGGCCGTCACCGATGCCGTGCACCAGATAGACGGCCACGTCGACGCCGTCCATGGCCTCCTCCAGAGGTCCTTCGATGCTGCCGGCGATGATCTGCACGTCGTCGCGCCACGCGGCGGCGGCCAGTTTGGCCGGCGTGCGCACGAGACAGCGCACCTCGTGACCCTCCTCTAAGAGGCGAGGGACCAAGCGACCGCCGACGTAACCGGTGGCACCGGTGATCAGGACGCGACTCATCAGATGCTCACGTCGCTCATGGGAGCATCGTACCGGTCTGTCCCTAGAGGTTGCCCACGATGTAGTTGATACAGGCGCACAAGGACGCGACGTCGGCGGGGTCGACGCTCGGGAACATGGCGATGCGCAACTGGTTGCGTCCGAGCTTGCGGTAGGGCTCGGTGTCCACCACGCCGTTGGCGCGCAGGATCTTCGCGACCAACGTCGCGTCGATGTCGTCGGAGAAGTCGATGGTGCCCACGACGTGGGAGCGCTCGGCCGGGTTGGCCACGAAGGGGGTGGCGAAGTCCGAGGCCTCGGCCCAGGTGTAGAGGATCTCGGCCGATTGACGCGAGCGTCCCGCCGAGAACGCCAGGCCGCCGTTGTCGTTGAACCACTTGATCTGCGAGGCGAGCAGGTGGATCGTGGCGAGTGCGGGCGTGTTGTAGGTCTGGTTGAGGCGCGAGTTGTCCAAGGCGATCTTGAGGTCGAAGAACGCCGGCGTCCAGCGTCCCGAGGCGGCCAGGGTCTCGATGCGCTCGACGGCGGCGGGCGAGCACAGGGCCAGCCACAGCCCACCATCGGACGCGAAGGACTTCTGGGGGGCGAAGTAGTAGCAGTCGAACTGGCTCGGGTCGACGAAGAGGCCGCCCGCTCCCGATGTCGCGTCGACGGCGACGAGGCCGGTGGCCCCGGCCGGGCGCTCGATGGGCATCATCACGCCCGTAGAGGTCTCGTTGTGGGTGAGTGCGTAGAGGTCGACGCCCTCGGTGGCGACCGCGCGCGGGTGGGTGCCCGTGTCGGACGTGATGATCTCGGGTTCCGAGAGGTGCGGGGCCTCCTTGACCGCCGTAGCGAACTTCGAGGAGAACTCACCGAAACTCAGGTGTTGGGAGTGCTCGGCGACCAGGTGGAAGGTGGCGGCGTCCCAGAAGCACGTGGTGCCGCCATTGCCGAGCAGCACCTCGTAGCCGTCGGGCAGGTTGAACAGGGCGGAGAGTCCGTCGCGGACTTCGCCCACCTTGTTGCGCACGGTGGCCTGGCGGTGCGAGGTGCCCAGATATGAGTTGCCGGTGTCGAGGAGGGCGTTCAATTGTTCCGTGCGGATCTTGGAGGGACCCGCGCCGAAGCGTCCGTCACGCGGGAGAAGGTCGGCGGGAATCTGGAGGGACTCGGGTGTGGTCATAGACTTAACTCTAGAGAATGAAACGGAGTAGTCGATGAGTTCGAGAGTAAGTGACCTTCTTGGAGGCCTCGCGCCCTCGGCCACTCTGGCGGTCGATGCCAAGGCCAAGGCCCTCAAGGCCGCTGGCGAACCGGTCATTGGCTACGGCGCGGGCGAGCCCGATTTCCCCACTCCCGCGCACATCGTCGAGGCCGCCGCGCAGGCGTGTTACGACCCGCGCAACCACAAGTACACGCCGACGGCGGGCATCGCGGAGTTGCGCGAGGCCATCGCGATGAAGACCAAGCGTGACACGGGTCTGGACGTCTCGCCCAGTCAGGTCCTGGTCACCAACGGTGGCAAGCACGCCGTCGCCACCACCTTCATGACGCTGATCAACCCCGGCGACGAGGTGTTGATCCCCGCGCCCTACTGGACGACGTATCCCGAGGCCGTCTACCTGGCCGGCGGAATTCCCGTTCCGGTCATGACCGATGAGGCCAACGGCTTTCGCGTCACCGTCGAGGACCTGGAGCGAGCCCGTACGCCTCGCACGAAGTTGCTCGTCTTCGTCTCGCCCTCGAACCCGACGGGCGCCGTGGTGCGCCCCGACGACGTGGCGGCGATCGGGCGTTGGGCGGCGGACAACGACGTCTGGGTGATGGCTGACGAGATCTACGAGCACCTGGTCTACGGCGACGCGGTCAACGTGTCGATGCCCGTGGTGGCGCCCGAACTCGGCGACCGCTGGGTCGTCGTCAATGGCGTGGCCAAGACCTACGCGATGACCGGTTGGCGCATCGGCTGGATGATCGGCGCGCCCGACGTCATGAACGCCGCCGTCAACTACCAGAGCCAGACCACCTCGAACATTTCGAACATCTCCCAACGCGCCGCCGTGGCGGCCCTGGTGGGTGACCTCTCGGCCGTCGCCGAGATGCGCGCCGCCTTCGACCGGCGCCGCCTGACCATGACCTCGATGCTCAACGCCATCGACGGTGTCACCTGCGCCGAGCCCGAAGGGGCCTTCTATTGCTACCCCAACGTCGCGGGGCTCCTGGGCCGTGAGCTCGGAGGGCGCGTGGCGGCGACCTCGGCGGAACTGGCGGCGGGGCTGCTCGAGACCATCAAGATCGCGGTCGTGCCCGGCGAGGCGTTCGGGACCCCGGGTTATTTCCGTCTCAGCTACGCCCTGGGCGACGCTGACCTGGCCGAAGGGCTCGAGCGCCTGGCGGCGCTCGTGGCCGCCGGCTGAGAACCTTTAGGCTCTAGCAAGAAAATACGAAAGGACCTCCCCCTGTGGCCCGTGTCTTAGTTACCGAAGAAATCGCCGCGTCCGGACTCGATGAGCTGCGCCACGCGGGTCACGAGGTGGACGTGCAGTTGGGCCTCTCGCCCGAGGCGCTCATCGAAGCGGTGAAGGGTGCGCACGCCCTCATCATCCGTTCGGCCACCCAGGTGGACGCCGCGACCCTCGAAGCCGCCAGCGACATGATCGTGGTGGGCCGCGCCGGCATCGGTCTCGACAACGTGGACGTGGCCAAGGCCACCGAACTCGGTGTGATGGTCGTCAACGCCCCCGTCTCCAACATCCTCTCGGCCGCTGAACAGACGATGGCTCTGTTGCTCGCGCAGGCGCGCAACATCCCCCAGGCCCATTCGGCCTTGAAGGACGGCAAGTGGCAGCGCTCGAAGTGGGAGGGCGTCGAACTGCACGGCAAGACGCTGGGCATCATCGGCCTGGGCAAGATCGGGGCGCTCGTCGCCCAGCGCGCCAACGCCTTCGGGATGCGACTGGTGGCCTACGACCCCTACATCACCGAGGAGCGCGCCCGTCACATGGGCATCGAGAGCATGTCGTTGGACGACCTGTTGGCCCAGAGTGACTTCATCACCATCCATCTGCCCAAGAACAAGGAGACCACCAACCTCTTGAACGCCGAGTCGCTCAAGAAGACCAAGCCGGGCGTGCGCATCGTGAACGTCGCGCGCGGTGGCATCGTGAACGAGGCCGACCTGGCCGAGGCGATCCGTTCGGGCCACGTGCAAGGCGCGGCCCTGGACGTGTTCGAAAAGGAGCCCACCACCGAGTCCCCGCTGTTCGAGCTGCCCTCGGTCGTGGTGGTGCCCCACTTGGGCGCCTCGACGGTCGAGGCCCAGGACAAGGCCGGCGTGACCATCGCCGAACAGGTGCAACTCGCCTTGGCCGGTGACTTCGTGCCCTTCGCGGTCAACGTATCGGCCGGCGAGGTCTCGAACGTCGTGCGTCCCTTCATGGGGCTGGCCGAATTGCTCGGTCGCTTCATCGGGGGACTCCTCGACGGCGAGCCCGCCGATCTCGAGGTCAACTACCAGGGTGAGATCGCCGGGTCCGGGACCAAGATCTTGACCTTGTGCGCCCTCAAGGGTCTGCTGGTGTCGACGGGACACGAGAGCGCGTCGTTCGTCAATGCCCCCCAGATGGCGGCGGACCACGGCATCACGTTCAATGAGGTGTCGACGCACGAGTCGCCCGAATACGTCAACGTGATCACGGTGCGTTCGGGTCACCACACCGTGTCGGGTTCCTTGATGACGGTGGGCACCCGCGTCGAGACGCGCATCGTCAGCGTCGACGGCCACGGTATCGAGATCGCGCCGGCGACGTCGATGCTGGTCGTTCGCAACAATGACCGTCCGGGCATGATCGGACTCGTCGGCGTCGCCTTGGGCGAGGCGGGCATCTCCATCACCTCGATGGCGGTGGGTCCCGATCACCAGACCGGGACGGCACTCATGGTGCTGTCGACGGCCTCACCGACCCCCACCTCCGTCGTCGAGGCGCTGCGTCAGGCCGAGGGCATCGAGGACATCCACCTGATCTCCCTACGCTAGAGCCCCGTCGTTCGCGTCCTCGGGCGCGGAGGTCGTCGCGAACTCGAAGCGCAGGCGCAGACCCCCGAGGGGGCTCTGGCTGAAGGTCATCGTGCCGCGCAACGTGGTGACGATGTCGCCCATGATGCTCATGCCCAACCCCGTGCCGCCCGACTCGCGCGATCGCGACGGGTCGAAGCGCTGGAATTGGCGCGCGTCGCGCTCGTAGGCCTCCGGTGGGAGTCCCGGTCCTCCGTCATCGACCGTCAGGACCGCGTGCGAGCCGACCGTCGCCAGGGTCACCGCGACCGGGGCGTCGCCGGGCGTGTGGCGCGCGATATTGGACAGCGAGTTGTTGATGAGCCGCTCCACGTACTCGGCACGACCCGAGATCCATACGTCGGGGGCCACGTGCTGTTCGACGTGGCGCGAGGGGTGGTCGACGTGGAAGTTGCCCAGGGCGTCGACGAGGACATCGCTCAGGGCCACGGGCGAGGAGGTGAGCGTCGCTTCGCGCACCTCGGTGAGGAAGAGCAGGTCGGTCACCAGGGCGTCCATGCGCACCACTTCGCGTCGTACGCGTTCGAGGGCGCGCAGGCGCATGTCCTCGGCGAGGCCGGGGCGCTCGAGGATCTCGCTGTAGCCCTTGATGACCGTGAGGGGCGTGCGCAACTCGTGGCTGGCGTCGCCGATGAATCGCTGCATCTCGCGGCTGCTTCGCCGCTCCGTGTCGAGAGCCCGTTGCAGGGAGCCGACCATGCTCACCAGTGAGGTGCGAAGTTGTCGCAGTTCGGGGCTGCCGGACTCCGGAGGGATCTCGGTCGCGTCGTCGCCGTGGGCGATCTCACCGGCGAATCCGATGAGGCGCTTGATGAGTCTGATGTCGCGGTTGGTGAAGAGGTTGGCCACGCCCACGCTGAGCAGCACGGCCAGGAGACCGACCAGGGCGACGTTGACCTCGAGGCGATGAGCGGCGTTGGCGATGGCGCTGGTGGAGGCCGCCACCAAGAGGTACGAACCGCCGGCGGCCTTCTCGGAGCGGTAGCGAAAGCCCGCCAGGTCGGCGCTGGTGCGGACCTGGTTGAGCGAGTGGGTCACGTCACTCAAGGTGGGTTTGGCACTGAGGGGGATGTCGCCCGCATTGATCTGGGTGACGATGCCGTTTTGGTCCACCACGTCGAGGGTCACGTCGTAGCTGTTGGAGGAGACCACGTAATTGGCGGTGCTGACCGCGCTGACGGGATGTCCGGCACCGCTGGAGATGATCGCGTTGATCTCGGCGTCGATCACCTTGTACTGGGAGCCGGTGGAGTAACTCACCGCGAACCACCCGACCACCAATGCGATGACCACCGTCACGGTGACCAGGAGGATCGTCAGTCGAACTGACAGCTTCACGCGGTGGCGGTGGGCTCGACCATCTTGAAACCGACGCCGCGCACGGTGGTGATCGGCGTGAAATTGTCGCGATGCACCTTGCGTCGCAGGTAGGAGATGTAGGTGTCCACGACGGTCGTCTCGGTCTCGAAGTCCATGCCCCAGATGTCGCGCAGGAGTTGCTCGCGCGTCACGAGTCGCCCGAGTCGGCTCATGAGCATCTCGAGGAGCCGGAATTCGGTGGCCGAGAGTTCGATGACCTCGGTGTCGAAGGTGACTTCGTGGCGATCGGTGTTCATGGCCAGTGGACCGCACGAGTAGGTGAGAACCTCGTCCTCGACCCCCTGGGTGCGCCGCAGGATCGCCCCCACGCGCAAGAGCAGTTCCTCGACGCTGAAGGGCTTGCGCACGTAGTCGTCAGCCCCGTAGCGGAGGCCGCGGGCGATGTCCTCGGAGGAGTCGCGCGCCGACAGCAACAAGACCGGCGTGGTGAGGTCGGACTTGCGCACGGTCTCGAGGAACTCGAAACCATCCATCGTGGGCATGTTGATGTCCACCACGCACAGGTCGATGCGCTTGAGGCGCCAGATGTCCAGGGCCTCGCGTCCCTGGCTGGCGACCTCGGTCTCGTAGCCCGCAAATCGGAGTGCGTCACTCAAGAGGTCGCGCACGCCGGACTCATCGTCAACTACCAGAACTGTCGTCATGAGGGATTCTCCATAGGAGGAGCGTACCGGCCCCCCGTGGGTGCGTCGCGAGGGCCCGGGCCCCGGGGTCGCCATTCTCAACCACCTCGGGCCGTCTTCACAGCCTTTTCTAAGTGAGGAGCGGTAGATTTACAGGGGTAAAGAAGGGAAATTGGTGAAACGGCTGGTGAAGCACGCAGTGCTGGGACTGGCGATGGTCACATCGCTGGTGGTCGCCACGCCCGTGATCGCCAGTGCCAAGGACGCTCCCACGCCGATGCAGCAGTACCGCGTGGCGCTGCAGGCGTACAACCACCAACGCGCGACGATCAACAAGAATTTCAACGCCGCCATCGCCAATGATCGCGCGATCGAGAAGTCCGCACTGGCGTCGGCCAAGTCGGCGGCCCAGAAGTTCGTGGCGCGCGTCGACTTCAACGAGGCCCGCGCCGCTGACGTCGCGATCTGGGAGACCGCCCTGAAGAACCTGGGCACGCCACCGCAACCGCCGACCCTGCCGCTTCACCCCACTAACGCGACGACCACGACCGAGCCGACACCGACCATTCACTGAACGCGTTGTCCCAGCACGAGCTCGGCGGCTCGACGGCCACTCACGAGGGCACCTTGGATCGAGGGGGTCTGCAGATAGTCGCCCGCCACCACGACGTCATCGACTCGCTGGCGGCGTCGAAGGTCGAGGGGTGTCGCGATGACCGGCAGGGCCTGGGTGATCACGTGGCGTTCGATGAGTTCGACGTCGCCCGTAGCCAGTGCGTAGAGTCTCGCGACGTCCTCGCGCACCGCAGCGTCGTGCACCTCGTCGAACGCGCCGTTGGCGCACGCCGCGACGAGTGAACGCCCGCGGGGGGCTCGTTCGGGGGCCACGCTCGTCAGGTCGAGGGCGCTCGAGAGGAACCGGCGACGGGTGTCGATGCGCAATTGATCGGCGTGGGTGACGCGCGGCAGTGACCACCACCACGTCGTCTGCGAGCGCCAGGCGACGTCGGGGGCGCCCACGAGGCGATGCGCACTGGTGGCGTCCGTGGCGACGATGACCGCGCGCGCCTCCAGCAGTCCCGCCGTGGTGCGCACGCCGGTCGCTCCCACGTCGAGCGCGCGCTCGCTGAGGCGGATCCGCGTCCGCGACAAGGTTGCCGCCATGGCGCCGGGCAGTGCGGTGATGCCGTGGGGATGGGTGCCGGGTCGCCCGCGGGTGAAGCTCTTGAGGACCAGTGCGCTGTAGTGCCACGAGGTGTCGAGGGCGTCATCGAGCAGGGTGCCGCGCAGGAAGGGCGCCAGGACGTCGTCGATGGCCGCCGTACTGAGGCCGCGCGCGCACAGGGCTGCACGGGTGCTCGTGTCGACCCCGGCCGTCAGGTGCGACACGGAGCGGCTGCGCACCTCGACGAGGAGTCGGGCGATCCTCGTCGCGTCGCGCCACGACAGAGAAGGATGACGCAAGGTGGTGAGCAGGAGGCGGGGATCTTGACGAGGATCACCGACGTCGTGGCAGGAGACGCCGTCGCTGAAGCGCACGACCGCGGCGAAGCGACGCAGGTCGAATCCAGACAGGACCCCGGTCGCCACCAACTCGGGGTACGCCGGGTTGATCAGCTGAAAGCCCTGGTCGAGGACGAAGCCGTCCACGGATGACGAGGCCAGGCGACCTCCCACGGTGGCGCCCTCGTCGACGAGGATCACGTGGCGCCCGTTTTGTTCGAGGACCTGGGCGGCGCGCAGCCCCGCGAGTCCCGCCCCGACGACAATGACGTCGGCGTCCTCGCTCACGCGCGGGTCTCGAGAGGGGTGAGTGGACCCACTAGGCCCAGGTGGCGAGTTCGATCCGCTCCATCACCTCGTCGGTCAGGAGTTCGAGCGCGTCGAGCGCCCTCATGTTCTCGCGAACCTGCGAGGCCGACGAGGCGCCCGTGATCACCGTCGAGACGTGGGGGTTCTTCACGCACCACGCCAGGGCCAAGTCCGACAAGGGCACGTCGAGGTCGGCGGCGATCGTCAGCAACGCGTCAACTTTCTTGAGACGGGCCGGATCGGTCAGCGACGAACGAAGCCATTCGTAGCCGGGGAGCGACGCCCGCGAGCCCGCGGGAATCCCCTGTTGGTACTTGCCCGTCAAGAGGCCCGACGCCAGGGGCGACCAGATGGTGGTGCCTAGACCGATGTCCTCGTAGAGGCGCGCGTACTCCTTCTCCACGCGATCGCGGTGCAGCAGGTTGTACTGAGGCTGCTCCACGACGGGCTTGTGCAGGTGGTGTCGATCGGCGATGTCCCAGGCGGCGCGGATCTCGTCGGCGGACCACTCTGAGGTGCCCCAGTAGAGCGCCTGGCCGCGAGAGACCATGTCGCTCATCGCCCACACGGTCTCCTCGATCGGCGTGGCGGGGTCGGGACGGTGGCAGTAGACGAGGTCGACGAAGTCCAGTCCGAAGCGCTCGAGGGACCCCTCGATGGCCTGCGTGAGGTACTTGCGATTCAGCGTGTTCTTCATGTTGGGGACGTCGAAGAGTCCCCAGTAGAGCTTGGTGGAGACCACGTACTCGTGGCGCGCCCAGCCCAACTCTCGAAAGGCCGCACCCATGACCCGCTCGGACTCGCCGGCGGCGTAGCCCTCGGCGTTGTCGAAGAAGTTGACGCCGGCATCCTTGGCGATCGCCAGGCATTCGGCCGCCTGGGCGGCGGTCTCGATCTGGTCGGTGTTGGCGAACGTCACCCAGCTACCGAAGGACAGCACGCTGACCTGGAGGCCGGAACGGCCCACGCGACGGTATTGCATCTCTGTCATGGTCTCTCCTACGAACGGGGTTCGTAGAACAGGTTAGGCGGCGGTCTTACGCGGAACGTCGGGCCAGACCTCGTACGAGACCGGCTCGGCGTCGCGCTTCTTGACCAGTGCCACCACACCCGCGATGGCCGCGGCCACCACGAGAAGCACCATGATCTTCATAACGACTTTGACGAGGCCCATGGCGTCCACATTACTGGACGCCTCTGGACAAGGTGCGCCGGCGCGGTACAATGGCGACGTGACACACAGTTACTGCGAGCTGCTTCTTGGATAGGGCGAGCCTCCGCTCGCCCGTCACCCCCGCTTGCGCGGGGGTTTTTTGTTTCTCGCGCTGACTGAATCTCGAAAGGATCACTATGCGTCAGCACCCCCAACAGCCGAGTCCGATGGCGTATCAGAAGTACCGTGCGACGGTGCCCGTCGACCTCGTGGACCGCACGTGGCCCAATAACCGCCTCGTCAAGGCACCCATCTGGTGCAGCGTGGACCTGCGCGACGGCAATCAGGCCCTGATCGACCCGATGGACCTCGAACGCAAGAACGTCATGTTCGAGCAGCTGGTGTTGATGGGCTTCAAGGAGATCGAAGTGGGTTTCCCCTCGGCCTCCCAGCCCGATTTCGACTTCGTGCGCCACATCATCGAGAACGACCTGATCCCCGAGGACGTGACCATCCAGGTCTTGACCCAGTCGCGACCCGACCTCATTCGCCGCACGTACGAGTCCCTGCACGGGGCGCGTCGCGCCATCGTGCACTTCTACAACTCCACCTCGACGTTGCAGCGTCGGGTCGTCTTCGGCCTCGACCAGGCCGGTATCAAGCAGATCGCCCTCGACGCGGCGGCGCTGTGCAAGAGCCTCGAGGGCACCTCGCCCACGACCGAGTTCGTCTACGAGTACTCGCCCGAGAGTTTCACCGGCACCGAGCTCGACTACGCGCTCGACGTGTGCAATGACGTGATCAAGGTCATCGACCCGACCCCGGAGCGTCCGTTGATCCTCAATCTGCCGGCCACCGTGGAGATGTACACGCCCAACCTCTACGCCGACGCGATCGAGTACTTCTTGCGCCACGTGGACCGGCGTGACTCGATCGTCTTGTCCCTGCACCCCCATAACGACCGCGGCACCGGCGTCGCGGCGGCGGAACTCGGCGTCCTCGCCGGGGCCGACCGCGTCGAGGGCACGCTCTTTGGCAACGGTGAGCGCACCGGCAACGTCGACGTGGTGAATCTGGCGCTCAACCTGTTCTCACAGGGCGTCGACCCCGAACTCGACGTGCGCGACATCGACAAGGCGCGTCACGTGGCCGAGTACGCCAATCGCCTGCCCATCCACCCGCGCCACCCCTACGTGGGCGAATTGGTCTACACCGCCTTCTCAGGGTCGCACCAGGACGCCATCAAGAAGGGTATGACCGCGATCGGCGACACCTACGACGTCTGGGAAGTGCCCTACCTGCCCATCGACCCCAAGCACACCGGACGCACCTACGAAGCGATCATCCGCGTGAACTCCCAGTCGGGCAAGGGGGGAGTGGCCTACCTGCTCAACGCCGAGCACGGCCTCGACCTGCCGCGCGCGATGCAAGTCGAGTTCTCCAAGGAGGTGCAGAAGCTCACCGAGCAGTCGGGCACCGAGATCTCGCCGGCCGAGATCTGGGAGGTCTTCACGACGACGTACCAGCCCGAGAATCCGACGATCCAACTGCTCTCGAGCGAAGTCGCGGCCGATCAGCACCAGACCCGCATCTTCGCCCAATTGCTGGTCGACGGTCACCACGTCACCGTCAAGGGCGAGGGCAATGGTCCCATCGACGCCCTGATGGCGGGCCTGCGCACCGAACTCGACGTGAACTTCAACGTGCGCGACTACAGCGAGCACGCCCTCACCGCCGGCTCGGGAGCCTCGGCCGTCGCCTACGTCGAGGCTGAGGGGGCTGACGGGGCCCGGTGGTGGGGAGTGGGCATGAGCTCGTCCATTCTCGACGCGTCGCTCGAGGCGGTGATCTCCGCGGCCAATCGCCGCCGTTAAGTATTTTCACACGTAGGCTGGAAGCGTGTCGCACGTGTTTGTCGAGTTGATTTCCTGGGCCGCCGTCCTGGCCGGGACCCTCGCCACGGTGGCCCAATTCCGCCGGGTCAACGCCCTCGGCATCGAAGGCGTCTCCTCAGCGACGTGGCTGCTCTTCACCCTGATCGGTGGGTTCTGGATCTCCTACGGGGCCCTGAGCGCCCATTCCGTGGCGGTCGTGATGGGCAGTCTGCTCTGCTGGCCGCTGCAAATCGCGATCGTCTTTCGCCTCGCGCCCTGGCGCCATCGTCGCGGGTCGCTCCAAGCGCTCACCATGTTCTCAGCGACGTGCGTCGCGCCGGGCGTCGTGGGCGGCTGGTCGTACTGCGTCTACGGATGCGGCCTGGCGATGACGTTGCTGCGCGGACCGCAATTCGTTGAACTGCTGCGCACGCGCGACGCCAGCGGCGTGTCGTCGGCCTCATGGTTCTTCGGGGCCAGCTGTGCCACCCTGTGGATCATCTACTACGCCAACGTCGGACTTTGGGCACCGCTCATCGCGACCGCGGTCTCGGGTTCGGCGAGCCTGGTGATCGCGTCGATGGCCGTGTGGCGTCACCGCCAAGCCGACGAGGACTTCGTGCGCCTCGAGGTCTTCGCGAGCTAGACGCTCAGCGGGCCCGCACGTGGCCGGCGGCGTCGAAGAGTCCGGCCAGCGTGGGCGCGTGCGAGGTGTGTTCGAAGTTCGTGATCTCGCCCTCGTGTCGCAACGTCAGTCCGATGTCGTCCCAGCCGTTGAGCAGTCGCTCCCTGGTCATGGGGTCGAGGACGAACGATCGCAACCAGCCCGCGGCGGGCACTTCGACGTGGAGCTTGTCCACGTCGACGATGACCAGGCGACTCGGGTCCTCGTGGATCAGTGAGACCAGTTCTTCGACGTCCGCCACACCGAGTTGGGCGATGACGAGACCCTGCTTGGAGGAGTTGTTGCGAAAGATGTCCCCGAAGGAGGGGGCGATCACCGTTTCGAAGCCGTAGTCCATCAGGGCCCATACCGCGTGCTCACGCGACGAGCCGGTGCCGAATCGCGGGCCGGCCACCAGGACGGTGGCGCCGGCGAACTGGGCGTCGTTCAACACGAAAGTAGGGTCGTCGCGCCACTCGCTGAAGAGGCCCCGGCCAAATCCCGTGCGTTCGACGCGCTTGAGCCAGTCCGAGGGGATGATCTGGTCGGTGTCGACGTCCGCGCGTTCGAGGGGGACGGCGCGTCCTTCGATGACGTGTACGGCTTTCATGGCATCACCTCGTCGGGGGTCGCGAAACGGCCGAGGATCGCCGTCGCGGCGGCGACGACCGGCGACACCAGGTGGGTGCGCCCCCCACGGCCTTGGCGTCCCTCGAAGTTGCGATTCGAGGTCGACGCGCAGCGCTGACCGGGTTTCAATTGGTCCGGGTTCATGCCCAGGCACATCGAGCACCCCGGCTCACGCCACTCGAAGCCGGCGTCACGAAAGATGACGTCGAGGCCTTCGGACTCGGCCTGCGCCTTGACGCGGTGCGAGCCGGGTACCACGAGGGCACGCACCGTGCTCGCCACGCGTTGGCCCCGCGCGACCGCCGCGGCGGCGCGCAAATCCTCGATGCGGCTGTTCGTGCACGAGCCGATGAAGACGACGTCGACCCCGATCTCTTTGATGGGAGTGCCGGGGGTGAGCCCCATGTAGGTGAGTGAGCGTTCGGTGGTGCTGGCGATATCGGGATCGTCGAAATCGGCCGGATCGGGCACGACGCCGTCGAGCGCCACGACCTGGGCCGGGTTGGTGCCCCAGGTGATGTAGGGCACCAGCGTGGCGGCGTCGAGGGTGACCGTCTTGTCGAACACGGCGTCGTCGTCGGAGACGAAGCTGCGCCAGCGCGCGGCGGCCTCGTCGAAGTCGTCACCGGCGGGCACGCCCGGGCGACCGCGCAAGTACTCGATGGTGGTGTCGTCCACGGCGACCAAACCGGCGCGCGCGCCGGCCTCGATGCTCATGTTGCACAGGGTCATGCGGCCCTCCATCGAGAGGTCGCGAATCGCTTGGCCCCGGTATTCCACGACGTAACCGGCGCCACCGCCGGTACCGAGGGTGGCGACGATGGCCAGCACGAGGTCCTTGGGGGTCACGCCCGCGGGCGCATGGCCGTCGACGACGACGGCCATGGTCTTGGCGCGCTGCTGGGGAAGCGTCTGGGTCGCCAGCACGTGCTCGACTTCACTGGTGCCGATGCCGAAGGCCAGGGCAGCGAAGGCCCCGTGCGTCGAGGTGTGCGAGTCGCCGCAGACGATGGTCATGCCCGGCTGGGTGACGCCGAGCTCGGGTCCGATGACGTGCACGATGCCCTGGTTCTCGTGGCCGCGCGGGAAGACGGTGATGCCGAACTCGGCGCAGTTCTCCTCGAGCGCCTCGAGCTGACGCTTGGAGATGGGGTCTTTGACCGGCACCGACATCGGGTCGGTCGGGACGTTGTGGTCGGCGGTCGCCAAGGTGAGATCGGGACGACGTACCCGGCGTCCCTCGAGGCGCAGGCCGTCGAAGGCCTGGGGCGACGTGACCTCGTGCACGAGGTGCAGGTCGATGTAGATGATGGCCGATTCGCCCTCGGGCGCGGCGACCAGGTGCTCATCCCAGATCTTCTCGAAGAGGGTGCGTCCGGCCATTTAGCGCAACCCCACGATCTTCACGCGCAGGTCGCCCGAGGGCGCCTCGTACTCGACCAGGTCGCCCACCTTGCGGCCCAGCAAGGCCGATCCGAGCGGCGACGTCGGTGACGCCACGAGGACGCCGTCGGGCTTCTCTTCGATCGAACCGAGGAAGAACTCTTGGAAGTCGTCGTCGCTGTCGCCTTCGTAGACAATCTGCACGATCGAGGCGTGTTGGGCGACGTCGGCGTTCTCGTCGCGCGCGATGATCTCGTGATTGCGGATGACGTTGTCGATCTGGCGGATGCGCGACTCCATCTTGCCCTGTTCGTCCTTGGCGGCGTGGTAGTCGCCGTTCTCGCTGAGGTCACCCAAGAGGCGCGCCGACTCGATGACGCGAGCGATCTCCGTGCGCCCCACGGTCGTGAGGTGGTGGTACTCCTCGCGGAGTTTGTCCAATGTTTCTTGCGTGATGCGATGAATCTCGACCGCCATGGCCCATCCCCCACTCGAGCAGAAGTTCTGATTCTACCGAGTCGCCTCGAGGGTGGGGTCCGCGGTTTTGCTCCGCGGGTCGCGAGCCGGGCAAAATGGGAGCAACAAGGAGACGACTCATGACCCAGCGCGTTCACTCTCTCGCCGTGATCGGCGGCGACGGCATCGGCCCCGAGGTGACGGCGGCCGCCCTCGAGGTGGTGCGCGCGGCCGGCGTGCCGGTCACGATCGAGGAGTTCGAACTGGGTGCCGCGCGCTACCTGCGCGACGGATTCGTGCTCGACGACGCGACGTTGGAGCGTCTGCGCGGTTTCGACGCCATCATGCTCGGGGCGATCGGGCCGGCGATCGGCGACACGCGCATCCCCGGCGGCACGCTCGAACGCGGACTGTTGCTGCGCATGCGTTTCGGACTGGACCTCTACATCAACTACCGGCCCTTCCACGGGGTCGAGGGATCCCTCGCGCACGGGTGCGACTTCGCCATCGTGCGAGAGAACACCGAAGGTCCCTACGCCGGTGAAGGAGGCGTCCTGCGCCACGGCACGCCCCACGAGATCGCGACCCAGGGTTCGGTCAATACGCGCTTCGGCGTCGAGCGCTGCGTGCGCTACGCCTTCGAGCGCGCGTCGCGCGCGGCGGTGCCCAAGGTGACCCTCGTGCACAAGACCAATGTGCTGACCTACGCCGGCGACCTCTGGTCGCGCGTGGTCACCGAGGTCAAGGCCGAGTACCCCCAGGTCGAGGTGGAGTACAACCACGTGGACGCGGCGTGCATCTACCTGGTCGAGGACCCGCGGCGCTACAGCGTGATCGTCACCGACAACCTCTTCGGCGACATCCTCTCGGACCTGGCGGGCGCGGTCACCGGCGGCATCGGCTTCGCCGCGAGCGCGAACCTGAACCCCACCAAGTCGGGCGCCTCGCTGTTCGAACCCGTCCACGGGGCGGCCCACGACATCGTGGGAACCAATCGAGCCAATCCCTTGGCCGCGGTGTCCTCAGCCGTCTTGATGCTCGAACACCTCGGCGAGGACGAGGCGGCCGCGCGGGTGGCTCGCGTCGTGAGAGACTTTGACGGCGACGCCTCAACCCTGGGGACGTCGGGAATCACGGCTCACTTGTTAGAGAGGTTGTAAATGCCCATCACCCCCACCAAGAAGATCTGGATGGACGGTCAACTCGTCGACTGGGACAACGCGACGACGCACGTCTTGACCCACACCCTGCACTACGGCACCGGGGCCTTCGAGGGCATTCGCGCCTACAAGACATCCTCGGGTCCGGCGATCTTCCGCCTCGTCGAGCACATCGACCGCTTGATGCGCAGCTGCAAGATCCTCATGATCAACGTGCCCTTCACCCGTGACGAGATCGTCGACGCCTGCGTCGAGGTGGTGCGCGTCAACGACCTGGCCGAGGGCTGCTACCTGCGTCCCCTCGTGTACTTGGGATACGGCGAGATGGGTATCAATCCGCTCAACTGCCCCGTCAACGTCGCGGTCGCGGCGTGGCCCTGGGGCGCCTACCTGGGTGACCACGGTCTCGAGAACGGCGTGCGCATGAAGATCTCCTCGTGGGTGCGCCACGCCCCCAACGCGATGCCCACCGCCTCCAAGACCGTCGGCGGCTACGTGAACTCCACTCTTGCCAAGGTCGAGGCCATCAAGGCCGGCTACGACGAGGCGATCATGTTGGGCCCTGATGCCCGCGTCTCGGAGTGCACGGGCGAGAACCTGTTCATCGTGCGCGACGGACTGATCGTCTCGCCGCCGCCCTCCGAAGCCGGCGCCCTGCGCGGCATCACCCAGCACTCGATCGTGACCATCGCCCACGACCTCGGCTACGAGGTCAGCTTCGAGGCACTGCGCCGCGACGACCTCTACGTGGCCGACGAGGCGTTCTTGACGGGCACCGCGGCCGAAGTCGTGCCGATCGGCTCGGTGGATGACCGCGTGGTCGGCGACGGCACGCCCGGCCCGGTCACCAAGGCGATCCAGAGCACGTACTTCCAGGCGATTCGCGGTGAGCTGCCCCAGTACGAGAGCTGGCTGACGAGGGTCTAGGCCATCGACCAGTAGTCTCAAGGGATGACGCAACCGACTTTCTCTCCCGTGTCGCGCAGTGGGGAAGTACGCCCCACCGTGGCGACGTCCACTCCTGAGATCGGCCGGACCCAGAAGGCCGGACTGCTGCGCCACGCCCCGACGACGGCGGGCAGCGGGACCAACGCACCCGGCGAAGGCTTCGCCATGACCTTGGCCGAGCGAGAGTGCGCGGACCTGCACGTCGACGGCGTCGATCACCACGACCTGGTAGTGGGCATCGCGCTCGTGGCCGCCAAGCGCGCTAGTCTGGCCGGACGCGGCCCCACCGTCTACGACGTGCGCGCCGCCCTGGACCTCTTCGGACTGCGGACCCACGAGTCGGGCACGAGCGCCGACTTCGCGGGGATCGCCCACAGCTACGCCGCTCAGCGCCGCTTCGTCGACGCCGTCACCGAGGAACAGCTTTTCCCCCAGCCCTAGTCGACTCAACGAGGAGCCCGCATGACGTTCGTACTCACTGAAGAACAGCGGGCCTTTCGAGATGTCGTGAAGGGATTCGTCGACGACCGCATCGCGCCGCACGCCGCTCGCTACGACCGCGACCAGGAGTTCCCCCAGGAGAGCTGGGACGCGTGTGTCGACATGGGCCTACCGGGACTGTGGATCCCGGAGCAGTACGGCGGCGCCGGAGCCGACATGGTCACCCAGGCCGTCGTCGCCGAGGAGCTGGCGCGCGGATGCGCCTCGACCTCGGTCACCTGGCTGATCTCGAAGCTGGGCATGCTGCCGGTGATGAATTTCGGCTCTGAGGAGCTCAAGTCCACCTACCTGCCCCGTATCGCCGAAGGCCGAGCCCAAGCGAGCTACTGCCTCTCGGAGGCCGACGCCGGTTCCGACGTCGCAGCCATGCGCTGTCGCGCGGAGCGCGACGGTGACGAGTACGTCCTCAACGGTTCGAAGTACTGGATCACCAACGCCGGCGTCTCGGACACCTACACGGTGTTCGCCAGCACCCAGCCGAGCGCCAAGAGCCACGGCATCACCTGCTTCCTCGTCGAGAAGGAGTGGGGGGTGCAGTTCCCCAAGCACGAGGACAAGCTGGGCCTGCGCGCCTCTCCGACCGGCGAGGTCGTCTTCGACAATGTGCGCGTGCCGCTGTCACACCGCATCGGTGAGGAGGGGGAGGGTTTTCGCATCGCGATGCACACCCTCGACCGTTCGCGTCCCACCATCGGCGCCCAGGCCGTGGGTATCTCTCAAGCGGCCATCGACTACGCCGCGGGCTACATGACCCAGCGCAAGGCCTTCGGCGCGCCGATCTCGCAGTTGCAGGGACTACGTTTCATGCTCGCCGACATGGCGATACGTACCGAAGCCTCGCGCGCCCTCGTGTACGCGGCCTGCGCGACGATCGACGCGGGCGACCCTGATCGCAATCTCAATTACTTGGGCGCGGCCGCCAAGTCCTTCGCGTCCGATACCGCCATGAGCGTGACGACCGACGCGGTGCAGCTCCTCGGTGGGTACGGCTTCACCAAGGATTTCCCGGTCGAGCGCTTCATGCGCGACGCCAAGATCACCCAGATCTATGAGGGAACGAATCAAGTGCAGCGCGTCGTCGTCGCCAAACATCTTCTGAAGTAATCACGCGACGACGATGCCTGGCGCGGTGTCTCAAGGGGCTACCCACACCGCAATCGCAGGCGTGCGAGCGCGAGCAACGCCGCCCGAGCACCCTGGTGCCCTCAACGTTTGAGAGATCCACGGGCCTCGCCCATGGCGTAGTAGAGAAGCACGTAGCCGGCGACGGGGTCGGCCCACCACCAACCGACCAACGAGTTCAACACGAGGCCCACGAGCACCGCCGTGGCAAGGATTCCGTCAATCATGGTGACGCGACCTTCGGCCTTGAGTACCGGATTGTTCAAGGCTGCTCCCGTTTTCGCCTTCCCCGCCGCCAGCGAAAACATCGCCAGGGCGGTCACCGCAGTCCAGGCGATGCCGACCGGGCTGTGGTGCGGTCGAAAACCGACCGCGAGAACGACCGTGCTCTGCACCGCCAAATAGACCGATAGCGCCACGAAGGCGGATCCAATTAATCGCATCGCCCGTTGCTGACGATGCTGCGCAACGTCAGCGAGTTCCCACAGGACGACGGTGGACGCACCAATCTCGATCAAGCTGTCCAGGCCGAAACCCGCGAGAGCGACCGAACGCGCCGTCAAGGCGGCGAAGGAGAGGATGATCACACCGACCACGTTCCAGCCAAGGGTCACGATTTCGAGCTGACGCCCCCGTCGCAGGATGCGTTGATTTGCCCCCTCGCCGGGTTGAGTGGTCACGTGAACAACTTAGGTTCACGATGGCGAACGCGACGTGAGGTCGAGGAGTCAATCGTGCGACATCGTGGGAACTCGCGAGCTGCACGTTCTACCGACGAAATTTCCGTCGCGTCGAGCGCGTCGGACTCGCGTGATGGACACGCCAACCTCTATGACCGAAGGATCACCGGGAACGGAGTGCGCCAGCCAAGTTGCGTCTCACTCAGGTAACACGCGGTGTCCAGGTTCACACCCAGCACCGTGATCGTGCCGCCGCCATTGGGCAGGGTCATCACCACATCGGGATAGGTGTGGGCAGCGGCAACTGCGCCGTTGTCAATCTGGTTGAGGAGAGGGCAGGCGTCGCCGGTGCCGAAAATGATTGCGCCGCTCATCCGAGGTGCGAGCGTGACCGGGGCGAGTCCATTCGCCACCACATCGTGTGACGTCACCCGCAATGCATAGCGATGGTTGCCGCGAAGGCCGATGAGCAACGGATAGCCCTCTAAGCGGCATGTCGAGTTGCTGGCATTGGTGACGAAGACCAGGGTGTCGAGATTGCCCGTCCATACCCCCGTCCGCACCACTTCACCCACTAATTGGGAACCGTGGCATGACGGGACGGATCTGGCCGACGCCGTCAACGGCGTGCCGACGGACGTTCGAGTGGTGACGATCAATGTTCCTGCGGAGAGCACGCTGACCACGACAAGCGCACCAATGAAAGTTGACCGACGTCGTAACATGGAATCTGTCTACTCCCAATCTGTCCCTCTACGCCGGGAGTTCGATGCCGGTGGGGGCGTGCGATCGATTTCGCCGTTGGTGGCGATCTCACGCAGCGTCGAATCGGAGATGGCACCCCTAATGGCAGCCCACGCACTTGTCACGTCGATGGACCTCTACCGCGAGATCTTCACGGTAAATATCGTGGGCTGGGAGGACGCCGTCGTGCTCGTCCGCGTGGACCCAGCGATCGCGCAGCGGCCCGGGAGACACCAGATGCCGTATCCCTGCACCTCCGCCTGACCCGCCTCTCGCACTTCCAAGGGTGGGGACCAGTGGCGGTTCGAACCCATCATGGTCACGCCAAACGTCGCGATACCGCGTGTGGCCACAGAAAGTACCGCGGCGCACCTCGTGGCCGTGGCGCACGAAAGTGAATTCACCGTGCTCGCAACCGGTGTGGACAGGACGTCCGGTCGTGACCACCTGGCGTGGTTCTCCTCGACGAACATCGGTGATTCGACGTTGGTCGCCACCGGTGCGCTGTATCCGGCGGCGACGCAGGTGTTCACCGCACTGCAGACGATATGTCCGAGGCCGTTCGTGTTCGTGGAGGCCAGGTATGCTCCGAGCTCGTGGATCGAGCGCCAGTGACCCTTGACGTAGGTAAGGGTGAAGGGCTGGATCTTTTGGTGCGCGTCCGTGAAGACGCCGACCCCCTGGCACCAGTCACCGACGCAACTCAGTGCGTTCAGCGAGGCCAATTGTGCGCCCGCCCCTAGTGCGTGACTGGAGAAGAAGTGAGGTGACGACCAGTGGCCGTTGCGCCACGTGAGCGCAAAGACACGCGTGTGGCTGGGGCTGAAGATCTGGGTTGCGGTGATGATGCACCACAGGGCGCGGGGGCACGAGAGGGCGGTCACGACGACATCGGGGTTGGGGCCGAGTCCTGTCGGGTCAATCGTCTGAGCAGCGGACCAGGTGGAGCCATGTTGGGCGAAGAGATATGCCGTGTAGCGCGCGATGGCGGCTGTGGGCGCGGACGTGCGACGCAGCCCGAGTGCCACGCACGCCCCGGCACGCGGACACGAGAGGCGCGAGAGGGTGGCCGAGAGAATCTGCGGTGTCGACCAGGCGCCCCCGCTCTCGACGCTCGTGACCGCGCTCTGTTTGCCCGTTGCGAACGTCGCAAAGCCGCCCGCCACGCAGTAGGTGGCTGTAGCGCACGCGATCAGGTACATCCGGCCGGAGGTGGCGCCCGGAGGCAGGGCGATCGTCGCGACCTTCAGCCCCGGTGTGGTCATGGGCGCCGTCGCGGCGCGCGACGCTCCCGCCCCAAGGCCAACGGCGCTGGCGCTGAGGATGGCCGCCACGAACCCGCTGCGAAGGAGAAGACGTCCAGTCGATTGGCACCGGGGCAGTCGCATCGGTCCCACCCTAGAACGCGACACCCCGGCGGTGCACCCGCCTGGTTGTCACATCCTCGAGCGCGCGACCGGGCCGTTGAGGCGCGCGGACGCTACGGGGGCATCGCCCACCCTCGTTACAGTGGATGGGTGCCGGTGGCCGTTTCGAACGACGCCCGGCGCCATCCAGCGCAACGCGACGTCGTTGCCCGATTCGCCGAGGTAGGAACGCCATGCCCATGTTGACCGCCAGTCCCCACGACGTGATGCGTCGCGCCATCGCCAAATTGGACGACGACAAGGTCATGGCCGTGGTGGACGCCCTGCAGCTCCAGGGCGCCAAGCTCAGTGCGGTGGTGGCGGTTCCGCTGCGTTCGCTGCAGAAGAAGCGCGACGTGGCCGCCTTCGCCGCCGGGGCGCCGATTGACGCCGTGTCGGGGTTGTTGGAACTGCTGGCGATGGATCCGCTCGAAAAAGTCATCGAGGCCCTCGGCGAACACGCCGAAACCCCGAGTTATGAACAGTTGACGACCGCCATCGCGACGTTGCGCGGTGCCACGGTCAGTGACGACGAATTGGTTGCGGTCCTCGCCTTCGCCATCGGTCACGAATTTCCGGCCGCTCCCCATTGCCGCCAGATCTTGGGTGAGGACGATCAGCTCGCATTGCCCGAGATCGAGGTCACCATCGGTCAAGCCTCATTGTTGACCCCCAAGGTCGTCGACGAGAGTGTCCGTGAGCAGCGCCGCGCGCGCCGCGAGGAGGAGAAGGCCCGCAAGCACGCGCAGGCCGCGAAGGTCAAGGTGGAGCGGGCGCACCCCAAGTCCAAGTCGGAGAAGAAGAAGCCGGTCGTGACGACGGCCCCCGCCACGACGCCTGGTGCGGCCACACTCGAGGTATCGCGCCGCCGCGCCTTGCTGACCCCGGCCGAGAGTGCCCTCTACGACGTGGCGCACTCGATGGCGGGTTGGGTCGTCACGACTGAAGTACCCTTCGACAACGTCGATCCGGTGATGCCCGACCAGCAATCCAAGATCCGTCCCGCCGTGGTGGTGGCGGCCTCCGACGAGGGACTGCTGGTGCGCGGCATCTACTCGAATCCCTCGCCGTCTCGCACCGTCTTCTCACCGTGGCGACGACTGGGCCTCGATCACGTGTCCTACGTCGACGTCGCGCGCAGTCCCGTCGCATCGGGGGCCGAGGTGAACCGACTCGGCGTCTTGAGCGACGAGGAATGGAACGCGCTGCTCTAGGGGGCGAGGCGCGTGCCCGAGGCCGCGTCCTGCACTAGCGTCGCGTCGACGGCCGAAATCACGACCGTCGAGTGCGTGATGATGCCCAGCTCGCGATTGTCGTCGAGCGAGGACGTCGAGAAGTTCTCACTGCCGACGAACGCGGTGGCGGCGGACGATGGGCAGTCGACACAGATGGCCTTGGCGTGCACGTAGAGTTGGGCGCTCGACAGTAGCTCGACACGCACGCCGCGTCGCGCGAGGCTGGTGAGGGCATTGAGGTTCGCGCTCGACCTCGTCATGACGACGCTCACGTGCACGCCGCGCGCCGCGGCGCCGACAAGGGCCTCCTCGATACCGACGTTGTTCATCTCCTCGTTCTCGACGATCAATGAACGCCGTGCCGACGCGATCAGCGCCACCAGTGCCGGCGACGAACCGGGACTCCACACCAAGCCTCCGTGGTCGACCGGAGCCCGGCTCGCCCCGGCCGCGTCTCGGGTGAACGTGGACTCGATGGCCGCCACGTCGCCAGCCCCTTGGTCGAGGACCCAGAAATCACGGGTGGACGAGTAGTAGTAGTTGACCAGGTTGCCGGTGCCGATGTAGGCGCGCGAATCGTCGATCACCAGGTATTTCGCGTGAAAGATTTGTCCCGGCGGCGCCCACGTGACGCGCACGCCGCCACGGCTCAACACGGCCGCCGCCGCGGCGTTCTCGCGGCGACCCGAATAGTCCGCATTGAGCACGACTCTCACGCGCACGCCCGCGCGAGCTCGGGACACTAATTGGGTTTCGATGAGGGGATCCTTCAACTCGTACATCGAGAGGTCGATGTCGCGGTGTGCACTGAGAAGGGCCGATGAGAAGAAGCCGTAACCCGCGGCGGGCTCGACGAAGACCCGTGACAAGGGAGAAGACGGAAGCGTCGTACCTGCGGCGGCGGGCCCGACCACGATGCCGACGAGGGATAGTGCCACTACTAGGAGTTTGCGCGTCACGCCTCGTGTCTATCGCGCCGATGTCACAGTCATCACGTGAGCCAACGAAACCAGAGTGGCGCGACCCTATCCCTGAGTGGTCGCCGACAGCGCCGGTTCACGTCGCCGCTGCACGCGCCACAGCGTGACGAGGCCGGCGAGCGAGAGTGCCACTCCCGCCAACTGGACCCCGATCGAACCGGAGTGCGACTGTTCGCCGAGCAGCCAGCGTTCGTCATAGGCGCGCACCAGCCCCCAGACGACCATGGCGATCGCGCTGAGCGAACCGACGGCGCGAGTGGCCCATTTTCGTTCGAGTAGCAAGAGGACCAGCCAGAGCACGGCGTCCTCGGCGCCCTGGATGAGCGGGACGGGCACGCGCCTGCCCACTTGGCCGGCGTAGTGCATACCGAACCAGGACGTCGTGAGATGGCCGCCGCCATTCACCATGAATTGGGGGCCGAGCACGCGTCCGAGGGCCCAGCCGGCCACCAGCGCCGGGATGAGGGCGTCGGTGAAGGACGCGAGACGAGTACCGGGCCACCAGCGACGTTGCAGCCAGATGCCGACGGGTAGCGCCACGGCGATCCCGCCGAAACTCGCGAGACCGCCCTGCCAGACGGCGATCCACCGGGCCGGGTGACCCGAGTAATAGGACCAGTTGGTCGCGATGTTCGCCAGACGCGCGCCCAGCAGTCCCGAGACGACGAGCGCTGCGGCGTAGCGACCGAAGGGCGCGGGGTCGATGTCGCGACCACGGAGTCGGCGCTCGGCGTAGAGGTAGGCCACGTAGGCCGCGATCGCGAGACCCAGACCATAGAGGTGGAAAGCGAACGGTCCGAGATGGATGGAGGTGGGTACGCCCGACATCGCTAGGCGCGAACGCGACCGATCCCCGCGAATCCATATCCCAGGCGGATGGGCGTGATGTCCACCCGGTAACCCGTTTGTGGTGCTTCGATCATCTGACCATTGCCGACGTACATCGCCACGTGTTCGTCGCCGTTGTAACCGTAGAACAAGAGGTCGCCGGGCTGGATGTCACTCAGCGGCACGCGAATGGTGTCGTTGAACTGGGCACCCGAGTAGTGCGGCAGGTAGATGCCGACGGCTTGGTAGGCCAGCATCACGAGTCCCGAGCAGTCGAGGCAATTGGGCGACGCGCCACCCCAGCAGTACCAGACGCCGAGATAGTGCTCGGCGGCCGCGACGGCGGCGCCACCAATGGTGTTGGGCGGCGGCGCAGTGCCCGGCGCGGGGGGAGTGGCGGTGGCGGCGGTGACCGCGCGGGCCGAGGCGGCGTTGGCGGCGGCCTGGATGGCGTTGTAGTACGCCGAGATCTGCCCCTCGACCTGTGAACGAGCCTGTTCGATGTTGGCCTGAAGGGTCCGGTACTGGTTGAAGACGGCCGCCGCCGCGTTCTTCTGGGCGAGGGCCTGGGCCTGTTCGCCGGTCAAGATGCTGCGCTCTTGGGTGAGGACCACGCGGTTGGTCTTGAGGCTCGCGATGACCGAACCGACGTTGCCCTCGGCGAGTTGGTTGTAGACGCTGGTCGCCCCGGAGTTGGCGGCGCTCGTGCTGAAGAGGGGGTTGTTGGACGCGGCGGCTCCGTTGGTGACGTAGGCGAAGACGGCGTCGGCCTTCAAGAGGGCGTTGTCAGCGACGACCTTGCCTTGGATGCCCGCGACGATGGCCTTGGTGTTGGCGATGGTGTTGGTGATCTGCGCCAACTTCAAGTTGGCGAGGTCGTACTTCTGGCCGAGGAACTGCACTTGGGCGCTGACGCGCTGAATCTGCGAGTAGAGGTCCGCGGCGCGGGCCTTCTCCTGAGCGACCGTCGCGGCACCGGCGGGGCGTGACAGGACCGTCACAGTGCTGAAGGACACTGCAACTGCGACCAGCGTGGTGAGTATCCACCGAGACCTTTGGAGTCCACTCGCGAGCCGTAGCGTCGAAGGGCGCGCGAGACGCTCGACGTAAGTCACGAAAGAGAGGCTACCGTCTCGGGCTTGCCCAGTGCCTCCGCGACCAATAAATATCGTATAAATGACCTGATCATGGTGCATGAATTTGTAGTGCATCGCGGGGTCGCTGGCGCGAAACCCCTGGCGGAGGCTTTGTCTAGGCTGGTCGCATGAACGTCACCATGTTGCTCGCCGATTCCGCCCAGGTTGCCGAGGGCAAGCTCTACATCTTGGGGGGCGGTTGGTCGTTGAGTGGCCCTGAGCCGGTGCCCTCCGCCGTCGCGATCAAGGTCGAAGTCGACACGCACGAGTTCGATCGCATGCACCATTGGGAGTTGTTCCTCGAGGACGCCGACGGTCAATTGGTCCAGTTCGATTCACCCGAGGGCCCTCAGACCATCGAGATCCGCGGCGACTTCTCGGCCAGCGCGCCCGAAGGCGTGCCACCGGGCACACCGGTCGATGTGCCCATCGCGGTCAATCTGGGTCCGATCCCGCTGAATCCGAATTCGCGCTTCACCTGGCGATTGGTGATCGATGGCGAGTCGCTGGCCGGTGCGACGGCGTCGTTCACGACGCGTCCCTTGCCCGCCGTCCTCTAGTCCTCTTCGTCGCGATGTCCGAGGTCGTCCTCGAGCCCGAGGTCGTCGCGTCCCTCTCACCGTTTCGACGGGCTCTTCGTCGCGCCGGTGCGGACCTCGCCCGCGACCTGCCCTGGATCGGCGTCGACGATCCGTGGGCGATCTTGGTCAGTGAGGTGATGTTGCAACAGACGTCGACCGGCCGGGTTCGTGAACCCTGGCGTCGGTTCATGCAAGCCTTTCCGACGCCGGCGCACTGTGCGGACGCCGCCTTGGCCGACGTCTTGCGTCTCTGGAGCGGACTGGGCTACCCGCGCCGGGCCAAGTCGCTGCACGAGAGTGCTCGCGTGATCAGCGAGCAATGGGGTGGGCGAGTTCCCTCCTCCGTGGCGCAGCTGCGCAGCCTGCCCGGCGTCGGCCCCTACACGGCCCGCGCGGTGGCGTCGTTCGCCTTCGGGCGTCGCGTCGCGGTGCTCGACACCAATGTGGGACGCGTGCTCGCGCGAGCGCTGGCCAACCGCCCCTTGAAGCCGAGCGAGGCCCAAGCCGTGGCCGATGCCCTGCTGCCTCGCGACCACGTGGCGTCATTCAATCAGGCGATGCTCGACCTCGGCGCCCACTACTGCGCCAAGGTGGCGCACTGCGCGCAATGCCCCGTACGCGCGCAGTGCCGGTGGCGACGCGAGGGCGGTGAGGACCCCGCACCTCGCTCGGCCGCCGTCTCGCGACCTCAGCCGTCCTTCCCGGGGTCCGATCGCCAGGTGCGCGGACGCATCGTGAGGACCTTGGCGGGAGGCGCCCTCGATCGTGACGAACTTCGTCGTATCTTGGCCGACGTCGAGGGGGACCGCGTGGACGCCATCGTCGAGCGACTGGTCCACGACGGCCTGGTGGAGACCTCGAAAGAGCTAATCGCGCTGAGTGGCGACTCCTCGGCGTCACGTTAAGGTCGCGGCGTGACTTTCGACGTAGCGCATTTCAAAGAGGTCCTCGGCCACTACGCCACCGGCCTCGTCATCGTGTCGGCCAGCACGCCCCACGGCCCCGCCGGGTTCACCTGCCAGACATTCGGCTCGCTCTCCCTGGAACCTCCGCTGATCACCTTCGCCGCCGCGAGTGACGGTCATTCTTGGGGGCTCGTGCGCCAGAGCTCACTGGTCGGGGTGAGCATCCTCGCGGTCGATCAAGAGCCCCTCGCGCGCCGTTTCGCCACGTCGGGTGTCGACAAGTTCGACGGGATGCCCTGGGAGAAGGGTCCCGAGGGCTCACCGCTGCTCGACGGGGCGCTCGCCCATATCGAGGGGCGGATATCGGGGATCACCACGCACGGCGATCACGACGTCGCCGTGGTCGAGGTCACCTACGTGCACGCTCGCAGTGGACACCCCTTGATCTACTTCCGGGGCGGTTTCGGCGAACTCGCCTGAGCCGTTGCGACTGGCTACGCTAACTCTCGAGACGAGGAGGAGAGTCGTGCACGCCAGGGAGGCCTCGTGTTGCTAGTGCGGGTCGCGGGCGCCCTCATCGTCGTGGTCCTGGTACTCGCGTACGTGTGGCGCGGGCGCATGGGCGCTCGGCGTGCGAGTCCCAAAGTCGACACCCGTCCGACGTTGCCGCCGTCGCCCTATCAACCCTCGCGGGGATTCAAGATCCTTGACGGCAACGAGCCCGAGGAGCCCCACGAGATCCAGTTGCCCCGACTCGATCCCCACAAGGAATTCGTCTTCGGCGACCACATCGCGCCGGTGTCGGAGTCGATCAGCGTGCCGCACCTGCGCCACGACGAGCAGTGGGCCCTCGACCGCTCGATGCGCCACGCGCCGCACCCACGGGTTCGCCGCCGCCGCCGACTGGCGTGGACCCTGGTGGTCATCGTCCTTGCCGTGGCGATCATCACGATTCTCTGGCTCAGGGTGCCCCCGCACGTGCACCATCCGGCGCAGGGTCTCGCCTATTCGCTGGCGCCCAACTCGTGGATGACGTAGGCGAGAACCTGGGCCTCGTCGCGCCACGCGTCGTAGCGGCCCGAGGGCCCGCCGTGTCCGGCACCCATCTCAGTCTTGAGATAGGCCACGTTGGCGGGGTTGGCGTCACGCAGGCGTAGGACCCACTTGGCGGGTTCCCAGTAACCGACGCGCGAGTCGTTGAGTCCACCGGCGGCGAAGAGGTGCGGGTAGACCCTCGGCGACCCGTCGTCGTTGTGAGGACGCACGTTGTCGTAGGGCGCGTAGGACTTCATGGTCTGATAGGCGACAGAACTGGCGTCGGGATTGCCCCACTCCTCCCATTCGCCGACCGTGAGCGGCAAGGACTCGTCGAGCATCGTGGTGAGCGCGTCGACGAAGGGAACCTCGGCCACCACGCAGCGGAACAAGTCCGGCGCCAGGTTCATCACCGCACCCATGAGTAGTCCGCCGGCGGAGCCGCCGCGCGCCGCCAGCTGGGCCGGCGTCGTCCAGCCCTCGTCGACGAGGAATCGGGCCACGCGTACGAAGTCGCTGAAGGTCGTGGGCTTTTGGGCGAGCTTGCCCATCTCGTACCACGAGCGCCCCATCTCGCCGCCCCCGCGTACGTGGGCGATGGCGAAGATCACGCCGCGATCGAGCAACGAGAGCCGCAATGAGGAGAACCCCGGATCGATCGAGATCTCGTAGCTGCCGTAACCGTAGAGCAAGAGGGGTGAAGGCGTACGAGGGGTCAGAACGCCGTCGGCGCTGACGTCGACCACGTCGCGCCGCGCCACGACCGAGACCGGGATCATCACCCCGTCGCTCGCCACAACCCACAGTCGTCCGGTGACGTAGCGACTGGCGTCATAGCCGCCCAGCACGCGTTGCTGCTTGAGGACGGTCATGGCGCCGGTGGCGACATCGACGTCGGCGACCAGTCGCGGCGTCACCATCGAGGTGATCGAGACGCGCAGCGCCCCGGTCTCGTACATCGCGTTGGCCGAGAGCGACACGGTGCTCGGCGCGGGTCCACCATCGACGAAGGAGGCGCGCGCCAACAGGTCCTCGCCGAAAGGGTCCTCGGCGTCGAGCAGCGGGGCGATGCGCACCGCGGCGCAGCCGTCGTAACGCTCGGAGATCGCCAGGAATCCGGCGAAGGCGTCGACGCCGTCGAGGCG
>Ga0209698_10001112_pt1 | contig 30922 bp, 20 predicted proteins | sample LitLauG_LLR_2012_FD_187203 | JGI IMG/M metagenome (GOLD analysis project Ga0209698, IMG submission 187203) | Freshwater sediment microbial communities from Pennsylvania, USA - Little Laurel Run_MetaG_LLR_2012 (SPAdes) (version 2) | ecosystem: Environmental > Aquatic > Freshwater > Creek >... | reverse complement strand
TTTCGGTGATTTCGCTCATCGAGGCGGCGGCCGTCTCCAGGTTGCTCGCCGCCTGTTCGGTACGCTTGGACAGATCGAGGGAAGCGGTGGCAACTTCGCCGCTGGAATTGAGCATCTGGTCGCAGGAGGCGCGTACCCGCCTGACCACGGCGATGAGCGACTGCTGCATATTGCGCAGGTCCAGCATCAATTCCGCGGCTTCGTCCTTGCCCCAGGGTGCCGGCGTACTGGTCAGGTCGCCGCCGGCCATTGCGCTCAGATGGCGCCGCGTCTCCTTGAGGCCGCCGTCCATGACCCGGTAGAAGCTCAGGAACAGGTAGCCGGCAACCGATAGTGCCGCCAGGACGATGCCCGCCGCGTAGGCCATCTGCAGCCGGACGGCATCACGCAGGTCGCCCGTGTAGACCCCAGAACCGATCACCCAGCCCCAGGGTGCGAATCCCTCGACGTACGAGATCTTGTCCACCGGGTTCTCGCTGCCCGGCTTGGGCCACTGGTACGCGACAAAACCCTTGCCGTCGCGGCGCACCGTTTCCACCATTTCATGGAAGAGCGCAAAGCCGTTCGGATCCTTGATGCCGCCCAGATCCTTGCCTTCGAGTTCGGGCTTGATCGGATGCATGATCATGCGCGGCTGCATGTCGTTGATCCAGAAATACTCCCGGGAATCGTAGCGCAGGGTGCGAATCGCTCCTATGGCCGCGGCCTGCGCGGCGTCATGCGAGAGTTGCCCGGCAAGCTCCTGGGCGTGCGCCCACTCGAGCAAGCCGTACGCGACTTCGACGTGCTGCCGCGTGGCATCCATGCGGGCACGCATGGCGGTGTCGGCGTCGTTCTTGAGCAGCCAGCCCACCAGGAACACCAGGGGCACGAGGAACGACAGGGAGATGATGATGGCCTTGGCGGTGAAGCCAAGTCGGCGGAACAGGCGCACCCCAGGCGCCCAGGGACCGTGGTGCGTGAAGAAGCCGTCCGCCGTGTCCGTGATCTCGGGCGTCCTTACCGGGCTTGCGCTTCCCGGAATCAGCAATGCTGCCATTTCGGTTGTCATCCTTGGGAGAGTGTCGTTTGCCACCCTGCGGCTTGATCGCAAAGCAAGGCATTTCACGGTGATTATCGGTTGCACTGTTATGGTGCCTTGGCGGAATATGTGGTGATTGGGGGGTGCATATCGGAGCTTTCCGCGTCCTTGGTGGTATTGCCCGGGCATCCGGGCTACTGCGCGGGCGTCAGGTTGCGGTGATATAACCGGCACCACGCAGGCGGGCACCTGCCCTTGGCGTGTTTCCCGAGGGCCCAAACTACAATTCGATTTTTGTGAGCAGGCATTGCAGCAAATCAATAGCGAACGGTCACTTGCGGTATTTCGATTTAACAATCAATTAGTTGCAGTCGCGCGAGGCCTCGCGGCCGCGTTGCTGGGGTGTTGCGCGCTGCTCGGATGCGGCACGCCGTCGATGCCGCGGGCCGACCCCCAGCTGCAATCCGCATACGTGCTCCTGGGGTCGGGAGGCCGGACAATTGCCCGGGCCATCACGGCGGCCGATGCCTGTCCCGCAATCGTGATCGATGGAACTTCCGTTCCGATGCAAATGCGCGCCGGTCCCGGCGCGACGCCCCTGCGGCCCAAACAGGGCAAGCCCAGCGAATTTGCCATTGGAGTCTGCGAGGCCATCGTGCCGGCGCAGGCGCGGCGTGCCAGCATCGGCGGCCAGGAACTGCCGCTGCCCACCGGGGCTGCGCGGCGCATTGTCGTGCTGGGCGACACGGGCTGCCGGATCAAGCAGGCCGACCATGCCTATCAGGACTGCTCGGATCCGGCTGCCTGGCCGTTCCGCTCGGTTGCCGACGCCGCGGCGCGCGAGCGTCCGGACCTCGTCGTGCACGTGGGCGACTATCACTACCGGGAGAACGCCTGTCCCGCCGGCGAGCGTTGCACCACGGGGCCCTGGGGCTACGGCTGGGATGCCTGGAATGCCGACTTCTTCGTCCCGGCACGCGGCCTGCTTGCGGCGGCGCCCTGGGTCGCCGCCCGCGGCAACCACGAAATGTGTTCGCGCGCCGGTCAAGGCTGGTTCCGCCTGCTTGACGCGGCCGCCGCCGATCCCGCGCGCACCTGCGACCAGGCCGACCGGGACGAGGATGCCGATTTCAGCGATCCCTTTGCCGTTCCCCTGGGCGGCAACTGGCAACTGATCGTCTTCGACTCGGCGCGTGCGTCCCGCCCGCTGGATCTGAACCGACCGGAAGACGCGCGCGCCTTCCGGCAATTCGAGAAGAAGCTCGACGCCGTTGCCGCGTTGGCTGCTGCCCCGGGCATGCACTCGATATTCGTCAGCCACCACCCGGCGCTGGGCTTTGCCATCGGCCGGGACGGCGCGCCGGTATTCGGAACGCCCGCGCTGCTCGCGCCGATGCGCGCGCGATTTGGTTCGCGCTATTACCCCGCCGGCGTCGACCTTACCCTGCACGGCCACGTGCACACCTTCGAGGCCATCTCCTTTGCCTCCGGCCAGCCGGCGGCCCTGGTGACAGGCCACGGCGGCGACAATCTCGACGCAGAGGCGCCAACCACGCTGGCCGCGGCCTATCCAGCAGCGCCGGGCGTGCAGATCGACTTTGCCGTGCATGGCGGAGGCTTTGGCTACCTCGTGCTCGACCGCGAGGGAACGGGTTGGCGTATCCGTGCGCAGGGTGTCGATGGCGCGGTCCGGGCGGTGTGTACGCTGCAGGATGGCCGGCTTGCCTGCCCCGAGCATGGACCCGTCAATCTTGCCGTGCCGCTCGGACGCTGATCCTGAAAAAGGCACTGCTCTCCCTGCTGCTGTTGCCGCCCCTGGCAGCGCTCGCCGCGGGCCAGGCCGACGGCACGGGACCCGGCGGGCAGCCGGAGGGCGTATCGTCCGACACGCCGGCCAACACCTCGCAATTGCCTTCCTGGCTGCGGGTCGATGCCCTGCCGTTCATTCCTGTCCCGGAAGTCAGCACGGCACCCCACGAAGGGGTAAACATCGGGCTTTTTCCCATCGTGCTGTCGAGCAACAACGATGGACAGATCAACCAGATCCTCGCGCCCGATATCCTGCACAGCCAGTACTTTGGCTGGGGATTTCGCTGGCGAACCTTCCGCAATCCGTCGGACGACGAGAAATGGTCGCTGGTGGGCGGGGCCAAGCAGTCGGTCGAGCGCGAATTCGATTTCGAGTACGACATCGGGCTGCGGCGCGATACTGCCTGGTCCTGGGTGATGCACGCGATGTACGACCGCAGCGGAACCGGCCGCTTCTACGGCTTTGGCAACAACACGCTGGCGAGCGACCGGACCACTTTCATCTACGGCCAGTACCGACTCGAGGGCACCGCGGCGCGCAACTTCTCGCACGAACTGCAGCTAGCCTACAATTTCCGGGCCGCCACTGCAGAGATCGAGTCGACCGCCCTCAATTCGCTGCCCTCCATCGAATCGCGCTTCCCCAATCTTCGCGGGGTGGGCGATTCGAGCGAGACGCAGCAGCGACTAACCCTCACCGACGATACCCGCGACTCGGTGGTCCTGCCGCGCAGCGGCAGGCGCCTGTCGGCGTTCGCGGGTTTTTCCACGCGCGCGCTGGGCGGCAGCACCGACTATTCCTTCATGGGCGTGGACGCATCGGTGTTCCGGCCGCTCGGGCACGACCTGACCATCGTGGGCCACCTGGCCGCGCGCTACATGCCCAGCTATACCAACGCGCCGTTCTGGGCCTATTCGCAGATCGGCGGCGATCGCGACATCATCGGCGAGGGCCAGCCGCTGCGCGGTTACGGCGCGGGCCGGTTCTGGGGGCGCAACAGCTTTTCGGCCAGCTTCGAGGCGCGCGAGTGGGTGCGCGCCTTCCAGTTCTTCAAGTCCGATCTCAAATTTGAACTGGCCCCGTTCATCGATTCCGGCAAGGTCTTCTCCACCATGGGCGAGAGTCCGCTGGCCCACTTGCATGTCGTGGGCGGCATGGGTTTTCGCGTGGTGGTCAGCCCGTTTGTCGTGGGCTACCTCGACATGGGCATGGGGCGCGAGAAGATTGCGTTCTTCAGCGGCATCGACTACCCGTTCTGAGCCCGCGCGGCGCATTCATGGCTGACGCACGTCGCGCGTTGCGCCATTGCCGAAGTATTTCAGCAGGTCCGAACCCGGCGTGAGCACCAGCGTGGGATTGGACTCGGCCAGGGATTGGCGATAGGTCTGCATGGCGCGATAGAAGGCAAAGAACTTCGGGTCGCGGCCAAAGGCCTGCGCGTAGATCCGGTTGGCCTCGGCGTCGCCCTGGCCGCGGGTGGTAAGGCTCTGGCGCTGCGCCTCCGAGAGTATGACCGTGCGATCGCGGTCGGCGCGCGACTGTATCTGCTGCGCCCACTCGAAACCCTGGGCGCGCAGCTCCTTGGCCTGGCGCTGGCGTTCGGATTTCATCCGGTCGTAGATGGCCTGGCTGGTCTCCGGAGGCAGGTCGGCGCGCCGTATGCGCACGTCGGCCACGGTGATGCCCAGCGGCCGTGACTTGTCGATCGACTCCTGCAGGATGATGTCGCTGATATGGCGCCGCTCCTCGGACAGCAGCGCGGTGAGCTTGACCTGGCCCAGGGCCCGCCGCAGTGCAGAACTGATGATCTGGGTGAGCTGCGAGCGCGCCTGCTCGGAGGTGCGTACCGACTGGTAGTAGAGCAGGGGGTCGGTGATCTGGTAGCGCGCGTACACCTGCACCTCCAGGCGCTTCTGGTCTCCGAGAATGATCTGCTCCAGAGGCGGCTCCAGCGGCAACAGGCGCGTGTCGTAGTAGATCAGCGTATCGACGAACGGAACCTTGGCGTGCAGGCCGGGGTCGCGCTGGACATCGACGGGTCGACCGAGCCGCACCACCAGCGCCTGCTCGGTCTGATCCACGGTGAACAGCGCAAGCATGGCAGTCAGCGCCGCTGCCAGCACCAGCCCTAGTACCAGCTGTTGGCGGCGGATCATCGCGCTGCTCCCGAGGGCGCGGGCGCCGGTGCGGTCCGGCCTTCCGTAAGGGGCATGTACGGCACGATGCCCGACAGGCCCTTGCCCGATGAGTCGATGATCACCTTGCCCGATTTCTTCAGCAGCTGGTCCATGCTGTCCATGTACATGCGCCACGCCGTGACGTCCTTGGCCTGGCGGTAGGTCTCGTAGACCGACAGGAAACTCTGGATTTCCCCCCGCGCCACGTTGACCACCTGCTCCTTGTACGCGTTGGCTTCCTCGGTGACGCGGCCGGCCTCGCCGCGCGCCCGGGGCAGCACGTCGTTGGCGTAGGCCTCGGCCTCGTTGCGGGCGCGCTCCTGGTCGGCACGGGCCCGCTGCACGTCGTTGAACGCATCGATGACCGCCGCGGGCGGATCGACGCGCTGCAACTGCAGCTGCGTGATCAGGATCCCGGCGTTGTATTGGTCGAGGATCTTCTGCAGCGTCTCCTTGGCTTCGTCGGCGATTTCCTGCCGCCGGTCCGACAGCGCCGCCTGGATCGGGTAGTGCCCGATGACCGCGTGCATGCTGCTTTCCGCCGCCATCTGCAAGGTCGCCTTCGGATCGAGCACGCGAAAGAGGTAGTCGCCGGCGTTCTTGATCCGCCAGAACACGACGTACTCCGCGATGACGATGTTTTCGTCGCCGGTCACCATCTGGTTGGTCGGATCGCCGCGCGTGGCCCCGGCCACCGGCGCCGCCGCATTGCCGGCAGTGCCCGGCGCAAATTCCGCCGCGCCGCCCAGCTGCAGCTGATTGACCTGCGTCACCTTGGGCACGAGCACACGGCTGATCGGGTAGGGCAGGTGGTAATGCAAGCCCGGTTCCACCGTATCGACCCAGCGCCCAAAGCGCAGCACCACGCCCTGTTCATCGGGCTCGACGCGGTAGATGCCCGACAACAGCCATGCGGCCAGCAAAAAGCCGACGACGACATACCGGCCCTGCCCCTGCAGTCCCAACGACGCCAGGACGCCTGCCGTGGCGGCGCCCAGCCGCTGGAGCACGCCGGGCGCGCGTGGGGCGGCCGCTGCGTCGGTGGGGGAGGCGGATTCGGTGGCGGGTTCCATCACGCTATTGTCCTATGAAGTGCGCCCGGCACGATAACGCGGCGCGGCACCGGGTCCGCCGCGTTTGGCCGCCGCGGGCCCGAGCGGGATTCATCGTGCCGGCGCTTCAATGCGACCGGGCCGCGTGCGCGACGAAATAGACGATCATCGCGATCAGCCCCAGGAAGGGCACGGCGACGCCGCCCAGGATGGCCAGGTCCATTTTCGAGAGGCGCCGCGGCAGGTCCAGCTCGGGTATGGACAGGGGTACGTCCGATGCCCGTGCCGGCGCGGTGGCCGGCACTACGGCGGATCCGGCGGCCATTGTGCCGGCCTCGGCGGAAAACGTCACGGTAGCCGCAGCTGTGGATGGCATCGCCGGTTCGCCGGCAGCCGCCGCTGTGGCCATGACCGTCGCGGGCCTTGCAGCGCTGTCGACAGCCGCCGGCAAGGTCGCCCTTGCGGCGCGCGGTGCGGACGTCGCCGCGGGCGCCGGTCGCGGGCCCGGTGGCGCCGCGGGCGCACTTTGCGCGCCCCCCGACGCCAGGGCGTCGCCTGCCGCCGCGGCGCGTTCCTTGCGCAGGCGCCGGCCCTGGATCAATACGTAAAGGGCGCCCAGCAGCGGCGCGGCCGCCACCAGGCCGAAGGACTGCGTCTGCAGCACGCCGGCAACGGCCGGATCGGTAACGGCAATTTTTCCTGCGATCCAGCCCAGCAGCGCGGCACCTGCGTCAACCACAAGCGGATAGGTCTCCAGCAGGCGCGCGATGTAAAGACTGAAGAAAACGAGGATCGGTACGCTGATCACAAGGCCAAGCAGCAGAAAGAGCAGGTTGTCCTGCGCTGCTGCGGCCACGGCCACCACGTTGTCCAGGCTCATGACCGCGTCGGCCAGCACGATGATGGCTACCGCCCGCCACACGCTGGCGTCGGCGCTGCGCTGCGTGCCCTTGCGTCCTGCGCTGCTGTCGCCGGCCAGCAGCTCCATGGCAATCAATAGCAGCAGTCCGGCGCCGATGAGCTTGAGGTATGGGGCCCGCAGCATCAGCGTGGCCACGAACGTGAGGATCACCCGGAACAACACTGCCGCGGCCGTGCCCATGAGCACGGCGCGGGACCGCACGGCCGCGGGCAGGCCCGCGCAGGCCATGGCGATGACGATGGCGTTGTCGCCGCTGAGCAGCAGATCGATCAGACAGATCTGCAGAATCGCGCCGACGGCATCGAGGTTGCTGCTCAGTTCCACGCGGGAATTTCCTGGAAATTGGCGCGCCCGCCGCGCGGGGGCGGCGACGGACCAGCGGGGCACGTCGCCGGCAGGCCGACGGGTGAACCACGCAGCGCGATGGTATATCAGTGCCGGGCCGGCCACCTGGCTACGGCTTTTGGCCAATGTTCAATAGAATCGACCCCATGCCCACAGATTTCGTGCACCTGCGCCTGCATTCGGAGTTTTCCGTCGTCGATGGCGTGACGCGGATCGACGCAGTGGTGCAGCGGGCCGCAGCCGATGGCCAGGGCGCGCTAGCGCTCACCGACAGCGCCAATCTCTTCGGCGCAATCCGCTTTTACGTCGCTGCGCGCCGTGCCGGCGTCAAGCCCATACTGGGCTGCGATGCCTGGATTTCAAATTCGGCCGATCGCGAGCAAGCTTTTCGCCTTACCCTGCTGGCGCAGGACCGTCCCGGCTACCTCAACCTTTGCCGGTTGCTGTCGCGCGCCTGGCTCGAAAACCAGCACCACGGCCGCGCCGAGATGCTGCCCGAGTGGTTTGACGGTGCAGGCGCAGAAGGCACCGGCGGACTGATCGCGCTGTCGGCCGGTCCGGCCGGCGAGGTCGGCAACCTGCTCATGACCGGCACCTCGGCCCTTGCGGACGTCGCTGCCCGGCGGCTGGCGGCGCAATTTCCCGGGCGGTTCTACGTCGAGATCCAGCGCGCCGGGCGGCCGGGCGACGAGGCCTGTTCGCGCGCGTCGATCGCCCTGGCGGCTCGGCTGGGCCTGCCGCTGGTGGCCACCCATCCCGTGCAGTTTCTCGATCAGGACGACTTTCGCGCGCACGAGGCCCGTGTCTGCATCGCCGAGGGCCGCACCCTATCGGACCCGCGCCGCCCGCGCCACTTCACGCAGGAGCAGTATTTCAAGTCGAGTGCGCAAATGGCGCAGCTCTTTGCCGACGTTCCGGCGGCGCTGCGCAATGCCGTCGAAATCGCGCGGCGCTGCAATCTCGAACTGGAACTGGGCAGGCCCCGCCTTCCCGACTACCCGACGCCGGCCGGCATCACGCTGGATGAACATTGCCGGGAACTGGCAGCCGCCGGACTGGAGCGACGCCTTGCCGCGCTGTTTGCCGACCCGGCCACGCGCGAGCAACGGCGGCCGCGCTACCAGGCACGCCTCGACACCGAACTGTCCACCATCGCCAAGATGGGTTTTTCCGGATATTTCCTCATCGTTGCCGACTTCATCAACTGGGCCAAAGGCAATGGCGTGCCCGTCGGCCCGGGGCGCGGTTCGGGCGCAGGATCGCTCGTGGCCTATGCGCTGGCCATAACGGACCTGGACCCGATCCGCTACGACCTGCTCTTCGAGCGCTTTCTCAATCCCGAGCGGGTGTCGATGCCCGACTTCGATATCGACTTCTGCCAGGACGGCCGCGACCTGGTCATCGACTACGTCAAGAGGAAGTATGGCGCCCAGGCGGTCTCGCAGATCGCCACATTCGGCACTCTCGGCGCCAAGGCCGTGGTGCGCGATACCGGCCGGGTGCTCGACCTGCCGTACTCCAAGTGCGACATGCTCTCCAAGCTCATTCCGCACAATCCCGCCGACCCCTGGACGCTGGACCGGGCGCTCAAGGAGGAGCCGGCCTTTGCCAGCGCCGTCAACAGCGACGAGGAGGCCAGCGCCCTCATAGCCCTGGCCCGCCCGCTCGAAGGCCTGGTGCGCAATGTCGGCATGCATGCCGGCGGCGTGCTCATAGCGCCGGGCCGCCTTACGGATTTTTGCCCGCTGTACTGCGCCCAGGGCACGGACGCGGTCATCAGCCAGTTCGACAAGGACGACGTCGAATCCGTCGGCCTGGTCAAGTTCGACTTTCTGGGCCTGACCACGCTCACCATCCTTGACCTGGCGCTGCGCTACATCCGGCTGCTCGAACCCGACAATGCGCTCACGCTCGACGCCATTCCGCTGGACGACCCGGCCACGTTCGCGCTCTTTCGCCAGGCCAACACCACGGCCGTCTTCCAGTTCGAGTCGCGCGGCATGCGCGACCTGCTCAAGCGCGCGCGGCCCGACCGCTTTGACGACCTCATCGCCCTGGTGTCGCTGTTCCGCCCCGGGCCCATGGAACTGATCCCGGAGTTCTGCGACCGCAAGCACGGCAAGCGGGCGCACTACCTCGATTCGCGCCTCGAACCCATCCTGGGACCCACCTACGGGATCATGGTCTACCAGGAGCAGGTGATGCAGATCGCCCAGGTGATCGGGGGCTATTCGCTGGGCGCTGCCGACCTGCTGCGCCGTGCCATGGGCAAGAAAAAGCCCGAGGAGATGGCCAAGCAGCGATCCATCTTCGTTGCCGGCGCCGCCGCCAATTCGGTGCCCGAGAAATCGGCCACCGAGCTCTTCGACCAGATGGAAAAGTTCGCGGGCTACGGGTTCAACAAGTCGCACGCCGCGGCCTATGCCCTGGTGGCCTACCAGACCGCCTACTGCAAGGCGCATTACCCGGCCGCATTTGCCGCCGCCAATCTCTCGGTGGTGATGGACGTGACCGAAAAGGTCCAGGACCTGGTCGCCGATGCCCGCAGCAGCGGTCTGCTCGTGCGGGCGCCCGATATCAACGTGGGCGTCTACCGGTTCGTGCCCGTGGACGCGGTCTGCGTCCAATACGGCCTGGGCGCGGTCAAGGGCACCGGAGCAGCGGCCATCGAGTCCGTCCTCGAGGCGCGCCGCGCGGGGCCCTTCCTGGGACTGGCCGACTTTTGCGCGCGGATCGACAAGCAGCGCGTCAATCGCCGCGTCATCGAGGCGCTGATCCGCGCCGGCGCCTTCGACCGCCTTGACGCCGACCGTGCGCGGCTGGTTGCCGCGTTGGGGCGTACCCTCGATGATGCCGAGCGGGCCCAGGCCCATGTCGACCAGGGCAATCTGTTCGCCGGCGGCGCCGTGGACCTGCCGGTGCTGCCCGACGTGCCCTATACCCCGTGGAGCGAACGCGAACGCCTGGCCAACGAGCGCATCGCGCTGGGATTTTGTTTCAGTGGCCACCTGTTCACCGAAGCCGAGTCGGAGGCGCGGCGCATCGCGCCCACGCGCCTTGCCGATCTCAAGCAGGCGCGCGAGTCCGTCCGTGTCGCCGGCATCGTGGTCGCGGTGCGTTCCCAAAACACCCGGCGCGGCCGAATGTGCGCGGTCCTCATCGACGACGCCTCGGCGCAACTGGAGGTGGCGGTATTTGCCGAACTGTTCGACCGGCGGCGCGCGATCCTCAAGGAAGACCAGCTCGTCTTCGTGACCGGCCGTGCGCGCTTCGACGAGTTCTCGCAGCGCCTCGCCCTCACGGCCGACGATGTCGTCGATCTGGCCGAAGCCCGCGCGCAGTCGCAGGCCGCGCTGGCCATAGAAGTGCGCGACGGAACCGACCAGTCCTGCCTCACCGATGTGCTGTCGGCGTACCGCGTGCCGCCGGCGGCGCCGGTCGCCCCGGAATCGTCCACCGGCGCGGCGCGGCTGCCGGGCGCGGCCGGCTGCCGGGTCATCATGCGCTATTCCAACCGTGTCGCCGCTGCGGAAATCATCCTGACCGACGCTTGGCGCGTGCGCGGCGACGAGCGTCTGATCGAGGACCTGCGCAACCAGGCAAACGTCCAGGCGTCCTTCCTGTATGCGTGAAGCGGCCAGGCGCCGGTGCGCTGCCGCCATCGTGGCGATCGCGGCCGGATGTGCCCATGCCGCCGGCGCGCTAGGGGAGCCCCCCGTCGATCTTCCCGGGCAGCACTGGCGCCTGGGCAGCCTGGATCTGGCGCCCTGCCTGGTCGGCGCGCAGCATGCAAGCTGGGTGCCGGCGCAGTCGGCCTTTTGCACCACCTTCGACGTTCCGGAAAACTGGGATGAGCCCGCGGGACGCCATATCGGCCTGCGGGTGGCGGTGGTCCGCGGATCCGCAGCGGACGTCGATCCTGACGTCGTGGCGTTTCTCGACGGCGGACCGGGCGGCGCCGCCACCCAGGACTACCCGGCCATTGCCGCTGCCCTGGCCCCGCTGCGCAGGCGCCATCACCTGCTGCTGATCGACCAGCGCGGCACCGGTGCCTCCAATCCGCTCGATTGCCCGGACGATCTTTCGCTCGAGGGCGACAAGCCTGTCCGCCCGGCACCCCAACGCCCGTCGGGAAAAGGGTCGACGGCCACGGCCGCGGCGCAGGACGATGCCGTGCGCCGCTGCCTCGACGCCCTCGCGCCGCGTGCCGCGCCGCAGTTCTATTCCACCGGGGATGCGCTGCGCGACCTCGAGGCCGTGCGCAGGGCAATCGGTGGCGTCGCGCTGGACCTCGTCGGGGTCTCCTACGGTACTCGGGTCGCACAACAGTATGCGCGCCGCTATCCGTCGGCGGTGCGCAGCGTGGTGCTCGACAGCCCGGTGCCCAATCGCCTGGCGCTCATGAGCGAGCACGCGCGAAACCTCGATGAAGCGCTGCGCCAGCGCCTGGACCTGTGCAGCGCGAACGCGCCGTGCGCCGCGCGCTTCGGCGACCTCCACGCCAGCCTCAAGGCCGCCCTGGAGCGGTTGCGCGGGCATCCGCAAGCCGTGGAACTGCGCGATCCGCAGACCTACACCCTCGTGCCGCGCACCATCAACGCCGGCGATCTGGCCCAACTCGTGCGCTTCTACCTGTACAGCGACACCACCAGCGCGCTTTTGCCCCTGGCGATCGCGCAGGCGCGCGACGGCGACTATGCGCCTGTGCTGGCGCAGTCGCAGCTGGTCGTGGGCGACGTCACCGAACACCTGAGCAGCGGCATGGCCGCGTCGGTGCTGTGCACCGAGGACGCCGACCTGCTCCGGGAAAACCCGGCCGATGAAAAGACTCTGTTGGGGTCGGCAACGGTGCGCTCGGCCATCGCCACCTGCGCCCGGTGGCCGCACCGGGCGCGGCCGGCCGATTTCCATGAGCCCTTCGCTACGCCGCTGCCGGTGCTGGTGCTTTCCGGCGCGCTCGATCCGGTCACGCCTGCCCGCTACGGCGCGGAGATCGTGGCCGCACTGCCCAGGGCGCGCCAGCTGATCGCGCCCGGCCAGGGCCACGCCGTCATCGGCACCGGCTGCATGCCGCGGCTGGTCAGCGCCTTTGTACAGGAGCTCGATCCGGCGCGCCTGGATGACGCCTGCCTGCAGTCGCTGGGCGATACGCCGGCTTTCCTGGACATCAATGGAGCCGCGCCGTGATCGAGGTGCATGACCTCGTCAAGTCGTTCGGGGCCGTCAGGGCGGTGGCCGGTGTCTCCTTTACTGCGCGTGACAGCCAGATCACCGGCCTGCTGGGGCCCAATGGCGCAGGCAAGACCACCACGCTGCGCATGCTCTACACGCTCATGCGGCCCGACAGCGGCCGGATCAGCGTCGACGGCATCGACGCGGCTGCCGATCCCATGGCCGTGCGCCGCAGCCTGGGCGCGCTGCCCGACGCACGCGGCCTCTACAAGCGGCTCACGGCGCGCGAGAACATCCTGTATTTTGCGCGGCTGCAGGGCCTGGATGCCGAACAGGCACAGGCACGCAGTAGCGAGCTGATCGCCGCGCTCGACATGGCGGCGCTGGCCGATCGGCGCACCGAGGGCTTTTCGCAGGGGGAGCGCGTCAAGACCGCCATTGCCCGCGCGCTGGTCCACGATCCGCGCAACGTCGTACTGGACGAGCCGGCCAACGGCCTGGACGTCATGTCCACGCGGGGGCTGCGCGACGTGCTGCGCGGGCTGCGCGCCGAAGGGCGCTGCGTGCTGATGTCGACCCACATCATGCAGGAGGTGGCGGTGCTGTGCGACCGCATCGTCATCATCGCGCACGGGCGCGTCGTGGCCGACGGCACGCCCGACGAGCTGCGCGAGCAGTCGCGCCAGGCGAACCTGGAAGAGGCCTTCATGAAGATCATCGGCGCCAGCGCGCTGCAGGGGCTGGCGTGAGCGCGGGCCCGGACCGTGCCCGAGGGCCCGGCACCGCCCCGGCACTGGTCGTCTTCGTCAAGGAATGCCGTGAGAGCCTGCGTGACCGGCGGGTGCTGCTCAATGCGCTGGTGCTGGGCCCTCTTTTTACGCCGCTGCTGTTCCTCGTGCTGATGCACCTCATCGTCGGCCGCGAGCTGGAAAAGGCCGAGCGGCCGCTTCCGGTCTCGGTCATCGGTGCCCAATACGCGCCCAATCTCGTCGAAGATCTCCGGCGCCAGGGCATGGCGCAGCGGCCGCCGGTCGCCGATCCGGAAGGCGCCGTGCGCGACCAGAGCGTCGATCTCGTGCTGCGCATCGGCCCGCGCTTTGCGCAGGACTGGAATGCCGGCCGGCCGGCGCAGGTCGAACTCATCTTCGATTCCTCGCGCCAGGACCTGCGCGGCGCCATAGACCGTCTGCAGTCGATGATAGAAAATACGTCGCGCCGCGTCGGCTCGCTGCGGCTGCTGGCGCGCGGCGTGGCCCCTGCGCTCATGGCCCCGGTGGTGGTGGCCGTGCGCGACCAGGCGACACCCGCGGCGCGCGGCGCCATGCTCCTGGGCATGCTGCCGTATTTCCTGATCCTCACCGCGCTGCTGGGCGGCATGTGGCTGGCCATCGATACGACGGCCGGCGAGCGCGAGCGCCAGTCGCTCGAACCCCTGCTCATCAATCCGGTTGCGCGCGGGCAGATCCTGCTGGGCAAGCTGCTTGCCACCGCGCTGTTCAGCATGTCGAGCCTGGTCCTGGGGCTGCTGGCCTTCCTTGCGGTGGGGCACCTGCTGCCGTCGGACGAGCCGGGCCTTGCCCTGAGCATCGGGCCGCGGTTCATCCTGCTGGCGCTGCCCATCATGGCGCCGCTGGTGCTGCTGATCGCCGTCGCGCAGATCTGGGTGGCGTCTTTCGCGCGCAGCTTCCGCGAAGCGCAGACCTACCTGGGCCTGGCCCAGCTCGTGCCGCTGGTGCCGTCGATCCTGCTGATGGCCGTGCCGATGCGCCCGCAGTTGTGGATGTCGGCGATCCCGGTATTTGGCCAGCAGGTCACCATACTGCACCTGCTGCGGGGCGAGACGGTCAACCTGCCCGGCATCGTGATCGGCGTGCTCGTCACCCTGGCCGCTGCTGCCGGGGTCTTCCGGCTTACGCTGCGGCTGTATACCTCCGAGCGCGTCGCCATTGCCGGCTAGGCGCTTGCGGCACGGATTTGCTCGGCCATCCGCAACCGCTCCACCAGCGGCGCCCAGCTGCTGGCCGGGTCGTAGGCCGCGCCCGCTGCCAGGGCACGCGCCTGCAGCGCCGGATACTGCGCCACCACCGTGTTGGCCGCCGCCAGCAGGGTTTGCGCACGGGCCTCGTCGATCACCACGCCGGCGCCCGTCTGCGCCACGATGCCCGCCATGGTGGTGCCCGACAGCGTTATCACCGGAGCGCCCGCGCGCAGCGCATCGAAGGTGACCGCGCTCATCTTGTCGGCATATTCGGCGCGCTCATACGGCTGCAGGCAAACCGTACCGGGAAACAGCGCCGCATACTGCGCGCCATCGAGCGTGTCGTCGAGCAGCGTCAGGCCCCGGTAGCGGCAGGCGCGCAGGCGTGCCAGGTCTGCCGCCGTGCGCTCGTCGTGGCGCCCGTAGTGGTCGCCCGAGGTCTGGACCGCGATGGGCAGCGTGGAGCCCGATTGCGCCATCCATTCGACAAGGTCGACGATGCGCGAAAAGCCCTTGTCGGCGCGCGCGGCGCCGGCCGACAGCAGGGATCGAAATGGCGGCGGCGCAGCGGGGCCGGCCACGGCCGCGCCGCCGGCCGCCAGCACCGGCAGGATCCGGCGCACCTGCGTGAATCCGGCTGCACGCAGGCGCGAGACGATCTCCTCGGAAGTGCCGAAAAGTTCCAGCGCGGGCTGACGCCGCGCGAGCGCCGCAAGGGCGCGCGCGCGCCGTTCGCTCATGCGCAACTTGTGGAAGTAGAGGAACACCCGATGCGGTGGCAGTGTTGCGCGCGCCGCCAGGTCGAGCGCCCGCAGGTCAAAGTAGGTGGCCGTCGGCACCAGCACCGGGGCCGCGGTTTTCAACAGGCGCCGGTAAAGCAGGAACGCCTGCAGTTTGCGCCAGCGGCGGTGGAAGACCGGTTCGAGCTGCGTTGCGCCATCGTGCCACCCGGGCAGCTGCGCGTGCCGGTCTATCCAGACGCGCAGAGCCAGGCCGGGCGCGGCGGCGCGCAATCCGCGCAGCAGGGCGGCGCAATGCCCGGCCTCGCTGGCCAGCGTCGGTTCGACCACATGGATGCAGCACTTCGCAGTCACGAGCAACATACCCCGCCGAATCGACCTCTGTGCCCAAGGCGCTGCACCGCTGCGCAATTGCGCTCGCGGGCGCACGGAAATGGTCGCGGGATGAGCGTTCGAAAAAACATTATCCGATAGAATGCGGCGATGATCCCAGACCCCAAGGCAACCGACGTGTCGGCCATCGCGATGGGGGAGCGCGCCGCACCGCAGGCGCCGGTTGTAGCAGCCTTCTGGGCCAGCCGCTTTCCGGGTTCCATTATCCTCTTTGCCTACCCCGTCCTCACGCTTGTCGCGCGCGGGGCAACCAGCGCCATCTTTTTCTTTCTGGTGCTCGTGTCGCTGGTGCATCTGGGTCGGCTGGCCATGCGGCGTGCGCCCATCCTGCTGGACGCCACCGCCCTTGCATACGCTGCCGCCATGGCGGCAGCGTGCTGCGCGGTTCTGCTGAGCGAGCTGTTCCATTGGCATTTCGGCTTGAAGCCATTTGACGAGGCATGCCGCCTGCTGCTCGCCGTGCCGATATTCCTCGCCGTGCGCGTGTCGGGTTCGAATCCGCTCAAGGTCCTGCAGTACGCGTTCCCGGCCGCAGCGGTGCTTGCCCTGTGCATCTCCATCGTCCATCCTACCTACGACCCGGGTGGGCGGACCACCTCGGAATTCCTCAACTCGATCCACTATGGCGACCTCGCCGTGATGCTCGGATTCCTGTCGCTGTTCAGCATCAATGCCGTCACCAGGGACGCGGCCCCCTTGCTGCTGCTCAAGTGCGCGGGCCTGGCGGCGGGCATCTACCTTTCCGTGCGTTCGGGATCGCGCGGAGGATGGATAGCGATCCCGGTGCTGGGCCTGCTCTGGATCTTCGCCTACCATAGAAGGCAATTCGTGGCGCGAGCGCTCGTCGCGCTGGTGCTGGTCGCGGGCCTGTTCCTGTGCCTGTACTTGTTTTCCGAGGCAACGCGGCAGCGCTTTGATGACGGCATCGCCGATCTTGCCGTCTTTTCCCGGGGCAACCAGGACACCTCCATAGGGCTGCGCCTGCAGATCTGGAAGGCGGCCCTGCTGCTTTTCTCCCAGAACCCCCTCTTCGGCATCGGATTCGATCAGGTGCCGCCGATGTACCAGGCGCTGGGCAATGCAGGGACCATCACGCCGATGGCCGTCCAATACGGCAGCGCCGAGATACACGACGAGATCCTCGCTTATGCGCTCCGGTTCGGCATCGGCGGACTTGCGGCCATCGTCGCCGCCTATGCGGTGCCGCTGGTCATTTTCCGGCGAATCCTGCAGTCGGCCGACCCCGCCCTGCGGGCCGCGGCGTGGATGGGCATCGTCCTGACGATCGGCTTCTTCCTGTTCGGGCTGACGGTGGAAATTCTCAATCTGAAGGTGACCATCACGTTCTTCGGCCTGACGCTTGCCCTGCTGACCGCGGCGGCAACCAAGCAAATCCATCCGGCGGACGGCCATCGATGATGCAGCAGGGGGACTATGCGATCACCTTCGCTTGCCTCAACCAGGTCGCCTACACCCGGCAATGCGTCGAGAGCCTCTGTCGGACCGGCATAGACCTCGCAAGGGTGATCGCGGTCGACAACAGCTCCACCGACGAGACGCGCAGCTATCTCGAATCGCTTCCCCTGGGAGGGCGCATTTTCAACAAGACGAACCTGGGCTGCGGGGTCGCGTGGAACCAAGGCGCGCTCGCCATGCAGGCCGAATGGAGCGTGATCATGAACAACGACATTGTCGTTGCTCCGGGCTGGCTCGACGCACTGCTTGAGGTGGCAGCCGAGCGCGGCCTGAAGATCGTTTGTCCGGCCATGATCGAGGGTGAGCTCGACTACGACCTGGATGCCTTCGCGCAGGATGCCGCTCGACGGATGCGTGGCGTCGTCCGGTTGGGCCGGCGTCACGCCGTCTGCATGGCGGTCCACAATTCCGTGTGGCTGGAGATCGGTTATTTCCAGCCGGTACCCAGGCTCCTGGGTTTCGAGGACAGCCTGTTCTTCAACGAAGTGCGCAAGGCGGCAATTCCCACGGCGATCACCGGCGCCTCGTGGATCCACCACTTCGGTTCCATTACCCAGAGCGCGATGAAGCGCGAACGCGGCCTGGCGGCCCGGCAGGCGCTCGGCGGGCCCAATCTCAACCGCCTGCTGGGGCTGGGCTGGCTGGACCGCAAGGCGATCAAGTTCCGGAACAAACAGCAGCTTCGCGCATGGCGCCGCCGGGAACTCGCGGACTACGCAATGACCGTGCATGGCGTGCGCGGGTCCGGAAAGTTCCAATGGCTCTGAGGCGAGCGGCGTTGCGCGCTCCGCGGCGGCCTTGATGCCGCCGGCTTGCCGCGCTGCGGCCACGTGCCGGGATCGCCCCTTCCGGTCGGGGGCGCTGCCCGCCGCCGCGCCAAGCTGATCCGGCAAGGCGCGGAATCCCGCCATGGTCTTCAGCAGCATCATTTTCCTGGGGCTGTTCCTGCCGATCGTCTTTGGCCTTTATTGCCTTGCGCCCCGGCGGCTGCAGAACCTGGTGCTGCTCCTGGCGAGCGTGGTCTTCTATGCGTGGGGCGAGACGCGCTTTGTCGCGCTGGTGCTGGTGTCCATCGTCGTCAATTTCTGGCTGGCCAGGGCCATCCATCGCGGCAGCCGCGCGGGCCCCCTGCTCGCCCTGGCCGTCGCATTCAACCTGCTGCCCCTGTGCGTCTTCAAGTACGGCAATTTCTTCGTCGACAATCTCAATGCCTTCGCCGGGCTGTTCGGCATTGCGCCCTGGACCCTCGCGCCCATCGCCCTGCCGATCGGCATATCTTTTTACACCTTCCATGCGATCTCCTACCTGATCGACATCCATCGGCGCAACGTCGAGCCCAACGCCCATCTAGGCCAATATGGCCTCTACATCCTGTTCTTTCCGCAGCTGATCGCCGGCCCGATCATCCGCTACAAGGATATCCATACGCAGCTGCCCGCGCGCACGACAACCCGCGATGACATCACGAGCGGCATCGTGCGTTTCACCATGGGCCTGGCCAAGAAAGTGCTGATCGCCAATGAACTTGGCCAGATCGCCGATGCCGGGTTCGATGTGCCTGCCTCGGGACTCACGGCCCCGGTCGCGTGGCTTTGCCTGGTGTGCTATGCAGGCCAGATCTATTTCGACTTCTCCGGATATTCCGACATGGCCATCGGGCTGGCCCGCATGTTCGGCTTCCGCTTTCCGGAGAACTTCAACTATCCATACAGTGCCCGTTCGCTGCAGGACTTCTGGCGACGCTGGCACATTACGCTGTCGACCTGGTTCCGGGACTATGTCTACATTCCCCTGGGCGGCAGCCGTGCCGGACGTGTCCGTACGTTTTTCAATCTCTGGTCGGTATTTCTTCTTACGGGGCTATGGCACGGCGCGAGCTGGAATTTCGTCATCTGGGGCGCAATCCACGGGTTTTTCCTGGCGATCGAACGCCTCTGGCGGGATCCCGGTGCTGCCGGCGCGCGCGCACAGTGGACACCGGTGGTGCTGATCCGGAACCTGTACACCATGCTGGTCGTAATGTTTGCATGGGTCTTTTTTCGCGCGTCGTCGCTGCAGCATGCCTCCGACTATCTGCTTGCATTGATCGGCCACTGGCCGTCGGGGCAATCCTCGGTGGCGTGGGAGTCGGTCTATTCGCCGCGCGTTGGCCTGCTGATCGCTGCGGCAACGCTGCTTGCCGTCGGCGCGTACGGCCGGCTGTCGCCCATGCTGCGGCCGTTCTGGCGCGTGCTCTCCGGCGTGCATTGCGACGGCTGGGCACGGGCCGTTCCGGTTGCATCGATGCTCATAGCAAGCCTGATGTCGATCGCGCTGGGAAAATACAATCCGTTCATCTATTTTCGCTTCTAGCAGGCATGGCCACCGGATCATGAGACTGCGCAACGGGTTCGGTGCCGTGCGGCAATTTTTTGCCTGGATGAATGGCGCTGCGGTATTGGCGGTCTTTTTTGGAATCCTCGCGGCGCCGCTGCTGTGGTTTGGGCGGCCCGATTTTGCGCCGGTCCAGGCGCAGGCGAACCGCAGGTCGACACCGCCGCCGGGCCTTTCGATCGACTGGCCACAGCGGTTCGAGCGTTGGTTCAATGACGGCTTTGGATTTCGCGATGCCCTGATCTACTACGGCTCACGCTTGCAGATTGCCCGGACCGGCACGCCATTTAACCAGAAAGTGGTGATCGGCCGCGATCAATGGCTGTTTTTCGATGACACTTTTACGCGCGGGCGTCCGCACTTTGTGGAACTGCGGGGCATGGCTCCATTGGCCGAATCCCAGTTGAGCCGCATCGTGGGCAACCTCGTGCAGGTCCACCGCAAGCTGCAGGCCTGCGGCATCCGGTTTTATTTCGTCATGCCTCCCGACAAGCAGACGCTGTACCGCGACAAAGTTGGCCAGGTCCTGCCCGAAGGCGTGACGACGCCGGCCGATCAGGTCTTCGAGCGCATTCGCGTTGCGGATCCCGGCCTGGAGGCAATCGATCTGCGGCCCGTGCTCCGCCAGGCCAGGGCCGCGCTGACGACCGATATCTACATGCGAACCGATACGCACTGGAATGAACTGGGAGCTTTTGCGGGCTATCAGGCCATCGCCGGTCGCCTGGTTGCCGACCATGTGCTCGACAGCGACCCGCGCGCGCAATTGCCGGCGTACACGATCCGGCAGACGCCGTTCCCCGGCGGTGACATCGCCGTGAACCTGCTGTCGCTTTCGGACTATTTCGAGGACCATCGCGTTACCTTGGAGCCTCTGGTGCCGCGCAGCGGGCGCATCGACACCGCCTCGGCGTCGGCGGCTACGGCCGGCTCCGCAGCGATCCTCGCCTACGACAACGCCGCGGCGCGCGGCCGCATGATGATTTTCCACGACTCCTTCGGCTTGTATCTTCTGCCCTTCCTGGCGGAGGATTTTGCCCGCCTGGTCGCCGTGTCGGGCCGGATCGATGGCGCGCTGATCAAGGCCAATGCACCCGACGCGATCGTGCTCGAAACCGTGGAGCGCAACCTGGCAACTCTGGTGGACCCGCCGCTGTCCATCGACAGCCCTTGCAGATGAACTGCAGGTGCGCTTATCGCCCTTGCGCATCGGCCGGGATCTGCTCCCAGACCGCCTGGCTGACGGTGGCGTAGCTCGGCCAACCGCGCGCATCGCCGAGCACGCGCGCACTTTCGCCCCGTGGCCGGGTGCGGGTGGGGTTGGTAACGCCGAATACCCCGAGGAGCCGGGCCCCACACGCGGCGGCGAGGTGGCCTGCGCCGCTGTCGTTGGCGACGACGAGCAGGCTGCCCGCCAGCAGCGCTCCAAACGCTTCGACATCCATGCCGTCGATCAGGCGCGCATCGGGGCAGGCCAGGCGCGCCGCGTCGCGCTCGCCCGGGCCCGGGCAAACGACGACCTCCCTGCCGGCCAGGACGAGTTCGCGCGCAAGGCGGCCAAAGCCGTCCCAGCATTTGACCTGCCCGTGGTGGAGCCCGACCGCGACAGGGCACAGGACGATGTACGCGCCGGCACTGCCGGCCCGCGCAAGCGCGGAGCGGGCGCGCTCACGCGCGCCATCGGATATGCGCAGCGCCGGAACGGGTGCGGCGCCTGCGGGCAGCTTCAGGAAACTCCTCCCGAGCGCGAAGTAGTAGTCGACCATATGCAGCCGGCGGGTTGCGGCCGATAACGGAATCGCCCATTGCAGCAATAGTCGGCGCGCGTCGGTGGCGTAGCCGACCGGGCGCAGGCCGGCCAGCCGGAATTCCAGGGCCGATGAAAATGAATTGGTCAGCAGGAGCCCGTCGGGCGGCTCGACTGCCGCCCGGCGTAACGCGCGCAGTACCCCGATGCTTTCGCGCCAGCCCTTGCGCAGGCCAATTACCGTCCACGGGTAGGCGGCAAACAGCTCCGCGGCCCAGGGGCGGCCCACCAGCGTGATCCGGTATCCCCCAAGAGCCAGCAGATCGAGCGTCGGCAGCGCCATGCAGGCATCGCCCAGGTGATTGGGCAGGCGGATGATGACGGACTTCAACGATGATGTCGGCGAAATGGACAGGTCCGGGGCGGTAAAGTCACCCAGTACGCAGGTGCCACGGTCAGGGCCGGATGGAGGATCGCATACACTGCCTGCTGGCGCTCACGACCTGGGCCGGGTAAAGACCGGGCACGCGCCCTGGGCGTGAACGCAACTTTGCCTCGGGCAGTGACATGCTGCCAATATTAGCGGATCCGAAGCATGAGCACGCTTGCAAGCCCGAAACACAATCCCGACCGTGGCGAGGACGGTTCCCGCAGCAGGGCTTTGGCCGGCGCCGGCACGCCGAGCCTGCGGCGCATTGCCGGATTGGTGCTGCAGTACCGGCCCGTGCTGGCGCTGGCGTTTTGCACCATGCTCGTCGATTCTGCCTGCCAGGGCGTAATAGCGCGTCTGACGAGCCTGCTGCTGGCGCGCGGCATCGTCGAGCGCGATGCGTCGTTCGGGTACTGGGTGCCGGTCGCCTTCGTGGGCGTGTTCATCGTTCGCGGCCTGGCCAATTTCGCAAGCTCCTATCTGGTCAGTGGCGTATCGCAGCGCGTGCTCGTCGATTTGCGCAAGGCGATGTTCGATCGCCTGCTGCGCTGGCCTCAGGTGAAGCTGGAAAATACCCCGTCCAGCATGGTCATATCCACGTTCATCAACGAGGCGAGCAACGCGCTCAACCTCGCGGCGGAGGTTTACCTGACGCTGGTGCGCGAATCTCTCACAACGCTCGCGCTGCTGGGCCTGCTGCTGTATGACAACTGGCGCCTCACCCTGCTCACGGTGATCGTGGGGCCTGTTATCGCGCTGGTGCTGCGCAGCTTCAGCAGCCGGCTGCGGCGCCTCAATGCGGAAAGCCAGGCAATGCTGGGCGGAATGGCGCAGGCGGTGCAGGAGGCGCACGAGGCGAGCCGCGTGATCAAGGTCTATGACGGCTTCCAGTACGAGACGGATCGCTTTGAGCGGATCAACCAGCGCTTGCGGCGCTTCGCGATGAAGATGCAGGTGGCGTGGTCGGCGGCCACCCCCGCGACCCAGGTCATCGCCGCCATCGGGATGGGAACCGTGATCGGCATCGCGATGTGGCAGGCGCGTGCCGGGCTGCTCACTCCCGAGCAGTTCATCGAGTTTCTCACCGCGGCATTGCTGATCCTGCAGCCCTTGCGGCATCTGGCGTCGGTGAACAGTCCCCTTGCGCGCATGTCGGCCGCTGCCGACAGCGTGTTCGCGATGATCGACTCGGTGACCGAGGCGGAAACCGGCAGCCGGCATATCCAGAGCGCACGTGGCGCGATCACCTTCCGTGGCGTCGGCTTCCGCTACCCGGGTGCCGGTTCGGACGCCCTCCAGGAAATCAACCTCGACGTGCGCCCGGGCGAGACCATCGCCCTCGTGGGACCTTCGGGCGCCGGCAAGACAACCCTGGTCAACCTGATTTCCCGGTTCATACGGCCCACCGCGGGGGAGATCCTCATCGATGGCGTGCCCGTGGCCGATCTCACGCTGCGCAGCCTGCGCCAGCAGATCGCCCTGGTCTCACAGGATGTGGTGCTCTTCGACGATACGATTGGCGCCAACATCGCCTACGGCGGCAGCGGCGATGCCACGCCGGCGCAGGTGCGGGCCGCCTCGGAGGCGGCTTTCCTGCTGCCGCTCATCGAATCGCTGCCCAACGGTTTTGAAACGCGCATCGGCGAGAACGCCGTCAAGCTCTCCGGCGGCCAGCGCCAGCGCCTGTCGATCGCACGCGCCCTGCTCAAGAATGCGCCAATACTGCTGCTGGACGAAGCAACTTCCGCTTTGGACAACGAATCGGAACGCTTCATACAGTTGTCGCTCGAACGCCTGATGCGCGGCCGCACCACCTTTGTCGTGGCACACCGGCTCAGCACCATCGAACGCGCCGACCGTATCGTCGTGATGGACGGCGGACGCATCGTCGAAGTGGGCTGCCATGCCGAACTCATCGAGCGCAATGGTCTTTATGCAGGCCTGCACCGGATACAGTTCGCCGCCTAGCATTCGCCGCCGTGGCGTTCACGGGCTCCCGCCCGACAGTCCTGACTGTCTCTTGTGACGGCGGCGTGACGGAATTTCACTACCGTTGCGCGTCCTGTTGCATTGCCGCCACTGATTGCGACATGTCACCGATTGGAAATACGCCATCTTTAGCTTCGCACCTTCGAATTTACTGTTGAAAGAAGGTTTGCGAAATGTCGCCTGTTACGCGCAATAAATCGCCAATAGCGATTGCAGTGTACGCCGCGCTGTCTGCGGCCATCCCCCTTGCCCATGCCGCCGAGCCGCAGCTCGAGGGTATCGTCGTCACCGGCGACCGCCCCGCCACCGCGCCCTATGTGGCGCCGACCCAGGGTTCCCTGGATGCGGGCGAGCCGCAATCGGTCATCGGCCAGCGCTTCATCGAGAACAACCTGACCGCGGGCGCTAACTACACCGATATCATCAATATCGCTCCCAGCGTCGCGGACACGACGCCCAATGGCAAGGGCAATGCCGAGTCGCTGAACCTGTCGATCCGCGGTTTCCAGGACGGCCAGTTCAACGTCACCTTTGACGGCATTCCGTTCAGCGATACCGGCGACTTCACCCACCACACGACGTCTTACTTCACCGCCAACACCATCGGCAAGGTCATCGTCGACCGGGGCCCGGGAACGGCGGCGCAGGTCGGCAATGCCACCAACGGCGGCACGGTCGCACTGGTATCCAAGGATCCGACGGTTGCCTCCAATTTCAACTCTGCGCTGACCCTTGGCACTTGGCGCACGAATGACCTTTCGGCCGAAATCAACACCGGCACGCTGGCGCAGGCCGGTGGCGGACGCGCGATGCTGACGCTTACCTCGATCCAGACCGATGGGGCGATGAGCAACAATGCGCTCAATCGCAAGAACGCGTTCTTCAAGTTCATCCAGCCGATGGGCACCGACACCACGGTGACGTTCGCGGCGATGTACAACACCGTGCATCAGAACGTTTCGCAGTTCGGGGCCACGCTGAGCCAGCTCGGGCAGTTCGGACCGCACTACAGCCTAAGCACAAACCCGTCGAGCGACAGCTACTACGGCTTCAACTTCGATGATATCCACACTGACTTTGAATACGTCGAGGTGAAGACGACGGTGTCGGGCGTGCGCATCGACAACAAGACCTACACTTCCGCCTACTACCATGGGATCAACGAGACCAACGACCCCAGCCTCGCGCTCGGTTCCAAGGGTCAGTTCGACGCGGCCAATGGCAGCGGCCTGCCGGGCGGCACGGCGAACCCGACCTACAATAACGTGGCCGGGCAGAAGGGCCTGAACAACTACCGCGCCGTCGGCGACGTCCTGCGGGGTGAGGGCGAAATTGGGCCCGGAACGCTGCGTGGCGGAATCTGGCTCGATCGCGAGTGGAATGACCGCGCGTTGTACAACGTCGACTGGACTGCGAACGGCACATTGGACCCCTACGGCAACACCGGCAGCAGCGGGGTCAACAGCGCGTTCCAGCGCTACCTGCACGACCAGACCACGACGGTCAATCCCTTCGTCGAGTACGAGTACCGGCCGATCGAGGCCTGGAACATCAACGCCGGCCTGCGCTGGACGTCGCTCGAGCGCGATATCGCGGCAGCCATCGATCCGGTGACGTTGCTGCCATACGACACCTCGCACAAGTGGAGCGCGCTCCAGCCTTCGCTGTATTCCGTGTACCACGTGCTGGCCAATGCCAGCGTCTTCGCTCAGTACGCGCGCGGCTTTCTGGCGCCCAAGGACAACCTGATCTTCGCGCCGCCGAACTCCTCGGGCAACGTGACGCCGGGCCTCGGCGGGCCGCAGCGCACCCAGAACATCCAAGTGGGCGGAACCTGGAAGGCGGATAATCTGACGGCTTCTGCGGACTACTACCACATCAGGTTCGACAATTTCTACACCACCAACAGTTCGGGCTCCAAGGTGCTGACGTTCGGCGGCGACGCGGCGACGTTCAAGGGCGAGGAGTTGGAAGCTACCTACGTGCTGGGCGCCGGTTTCAGCCTGTACGGCAACTACAGCCATAACACCCAGACCTTCTCCAACGGCCTCCCGGTGCAGTTCGCGCCGGATGGCACGCATACCCTCGGTCTGCTCTATGACGATGGCCGACTGTACGGCTCGGTGCTCTCCAAGTACATCGGTTCGACCGTCCAGCCAAGTCCGGCGAACGCCCCGCAAGCCGGGCCCTCCGGACCAGCGGTGAACTACGTGAACAATGGAAGCGCGCTGTGGCAATACACGATCTCCGGCTACACCGTCACGGACGCCACGATCGGCTACACGTTCAAGCAACCCACGGCCGGAATCAAGGACTTCAAGGTTCACCTGACGGTGTCGGACATCGCCAACAATCAGTCGATTTATTACGCGTATGGCAACACCCTCAACAATGTCGACATGTTCATGACCCTGCCGGGGCGCTCGTACATGCTGGGCATGTCCGCCGACTTCTGACCGGGCAGCGCCCTGCAAGGGCTGTAATAGACCGCCCCGCAATTTCACGGGGCGGTTTTTTTTGCCACGCGGATTCGGTTGCGCAGATTGCGGCGCAAGCCCAGTCGGCCTTACCCGCCTGCAAGTGGAGTGGCTCGGTACCTTCATTTGACCTGGATCACGGGACAGGTATCACTTGACCGAGCGGTCCCAGGCACGGTCGTGGAGCGCACGCGTCCCATACCCAGCTAATGCCGCGTCCATTTGGCGCATCTGGGGGGCATACACAGTACTATTTCCCTGATGACAGCCTGGATACAAATTTATATTGCGGGAAGGAATGATTTGTGACCTGCCTGCGCGTCAGCGGTGCAGGAAAAGGAAAGAAGGCGTCATGAATGTCTCGCGGATGAAAATCGGCAATCGCATCGGCGCGGTCGTCGGCTCGATCGTTTTCGTTCTCGCCGTCGTCGTCGCCGCGGGCCTTGTGGCGCTGCGCGGCCTGCACGGTGAAATAACCTACGTTGCCAACGACCTCGTTCCCAAGCTCGAGCGGGTGGCCGACTGGCAGCTCAGCGTCCTGGAGAGCGCGCGCCATGGGCGCAACGCGCTCATCATGGATGAACCGGAAAAGGTGAAGGCGGAGATCGCCGCGCTCCAGGCGGAACGGGAGAAGCGCGGTGAAATACTCGCGTGGCTGGACGAACGCGTCGTGAGCGTGGACGGCAAGAAGACCCTGGCCAGCATCGCTGTGACGCGGGCGAAGTACTCGGATGGCGAAGCCGCGTTCATCAAGCGGCTCGAATCGGGCGACGCCCCCGGCGCCAAGAAGGTGCTCCTGGACGAGATGCGTCCCCTGCTGATCCAGTATCTCAAGGACATCGACGCTTTCCAGCAGGTCGAGCGCAAATTGATCGCCGACCAGGCCGCCGAGTCGCAAAAGACGTACGACGCGACCATGCTCGTCCAGTTCGTGCTGGCCGCCGCGGCCCTTGCGATCGCAGTGGTTGCGGCATGGCTGCTGACACGCTCGATCACCCGCCAGCTGGGCGGTGAACCGGATCATGCCGCAAGTGTCGCCCGGCAGATTGCCACCGGCAACCTGGCGGTGAACATCGATACCGTCAACGCCGGGCCGGACAGCCTGCTAGCGGCCATGAAGGAGATGCGCGACAGTCTGGTGCGCATCGTCGACCAGGTGCGCCAGAGCAGCGACAGCATTGCCACGGGATCGAGCCAGATCGCCGCCGGCAACCAGGAACTGAGCGGCCGCACCGAGCAGCAGGCCAGTGCCCTGGAGGAGACCGCGGCGTCGATGGAGGAACTCACCTCCACCGTGCGCCAGAGCGCCGACAATGCCCGCCAGGCCAATCAGGTGGCAGTCTCGGCCAGCGAGGCGGCGGCCAAGGGCGGCGAGGTGGTCGAGCAGGTGGTTTCCACCATGAACGACATTGCCGCTTCGAGCAAGAAGATAGCCGAGATCATCAACGTGATCGACGGGATAGCGTTCCAGACCAACATCCTTGCCCTCAATGCGGCAGTGGAAGCGGCGCGCGCCGGCGACCAGGGACGCGGCTTTGCAGTGGTTGCCGGGGAGGTGCGCAACCTCGCCCAGCGCAGCGCCCAGGCCGCCCGCGAAATCAAGACGATGATCCACGACAGCGTCGAGAAGGTCGACACCGGTAACAAGCTCGTCAACAATGCCGGCGTGTCGATGCGCGAGATCGTGGGCCAGGTCAAGCGCGTTACCGACCTCATCAGTGAAATCACGAGTGCCTCCCTGGAGCAGTCCTCGGGGATCGGGCAGATCAATGACGCGGTCACGCAGATGGACCACGGCACCCAGCAGAACGCCGCTTTGGTGGAGGAAAGCGCCGCTGCGGCGGCCAGTCTCCGGGACCAGGCCGGCCGGTTGATCCAGGCGGTTTCGGTGTTTCGCCTGAGTGCTGCAGAGACCGTTCAGGTCATCGAGCAGGCCCGTGCACCCGATCGTGCGCCCGGGATGGCGCGGCCCGCAACGCCCCCGGCGCGCAAGGTCGCGGCCGCCAAGCCGGCCCCCGCGGCCGCCGCGCGGCCCCCGGTCCCGGCAGCGCGCACCGCAGCCGCGCCTGTGCCCGCATCCGCACCCAAGAGCCGGGACGGCAAGGACGACTGGGAAGAATTCTAGGCAGCGGCGCGCCTAGATCAGCACGACGTCGTATTGCTCCTGGTGGTAGAGCGTTTCCACCTGCATCGAAATCGGCTTGCCGATGAAGTCCGACAGCATGGCGAGCGACTGTGATTCCTCCTCGAGGAATACGTCGATGACCTTCTGCGAGGCCAGTATGCGGAATTCGCGCGCGTCGCCGAACTGGCGCGCCTCGCGCAGGATTTCGCGCAGGATTTCGTAGGAGACCGTGCGCGCGGTCTTGAGCTCGCCGCGGCTGCTGCACACCGGGCACGGTTCACACAGGATGTGGGCCAGCGATTCGCGCGTGCGCTTGCGGGTCATTTCCACCAGGCCCAGCTGGGTGAATTCACTCACCGTCATCCGCGTGCGGTCGCGCGACAGCGCGCGGCGGAATTCCCCCAGGACGGCTTCGCGGTGTTCCGCGGTCCCCATGTCGATGAAATCGACCACGATGATCCCGCCCAGGTTGCGCATGCGCAGTTGGCGCGCTATGGCGTGGGCCGCTTCCAGGTTGGTCTTGAATATGGTGTCGTCGAAGTTGCGGGTGCCGACGAACGCGCCGGTATTGACGTCCACCGTGGTCATGGCTTCGGTCTGGTCGATGACCAGGTAGCCGCCGCTCTTGAGGTCGACACGGCGGGCCAGGGCGCGTTCGATCTCGTCGTCGATGAGGTGCAGGTCAAACAGCGGCCGCTCTCCCGTGTAATGGGCCAGGCGCGGCTCCACCCCCGGCACGAACTGGTTGGCAAAGGCCTGCAGCGCCGTGAAGTTCTCGCGCGAATCGATCACCACCGATTCGGTCTGGTCGGTGACGAGGTCGCGCAGCACGCGCTGTGCCAGGGACAGTTCCTGGTAGAGCAGCGCCGGCGGCGGCGACTGCGTGCTGGCCGAGCGGATCTGGCTCCAGCGCTTGCGCAGGTAGCCGATGTCATTGCTCAGGTCGTCCTCGCCCGCGTCCTCTGCGCTGGTGCGCACGATGTAGCCGCCGGTTTCCTCGGGCGGCACCAGTCGCGTGAGCAATTCGCGCAGCTGGGCGCGCTCGGCCTCGTCCTCGATGCGCTGCGAGATGCCGATGTGCGATTCCTGGGGCAGATAGACGAGATTGCGGCCCGCCAGGCTGATCTGCGTGGAGAGCCGGGCACCCTTGGTGCCCATGGGATCCTTGATGACCTGCACGACCAGCGCATCGCCCTCGTGGATGAGGCGTTCGATGGGCGGCTTGTCGCCGTTGCTGAACTGGCGGGTCTCCCAGATATCGGCGACGTGCAGGAATGCCGCTCGCTCCAGGCCGATGTCGACAAATGCCGACTGCATGCCCGGCAGTACCCGGGCGACGCGCCCCAGGTAGATGTTGCCAACCATGCCGCGGGTGGCCGTGCGCTCGATGTGCAGTTCCTGCACGACGCCGGCCAGCAGCACCGCAACGCGCGTTTCCTGTGGTGTGATGTTGATGAGGATGTCTTCGGCGGACATGGCGGTGCACGGTGTTGGGGTGTGGCGCCAGGGTGGTCTGGCGTACGGGTCGTCCATGGTAACCCGTAGCGCAGCGCAATTGCAGCAGGCCCGGCTGCAGCGCGCGGTTTGCGCTGCAGCGCGGTTGCGTGTTGCCGAGGAGTACCCATGGCGACCGGGGACATTAGCCCCGCCCGCAGAACTAAAGGACGCGCACCCCGGCGCGACCGAGCAGGGATGCGGTTTCGGCCAGCGGCAGGCCTACCACGCCCGAATAACTGCCCTCGATGCGCTCGATGAAGATTGCCGCGCGACCCTGTATGGCGTAGCCGCCTGCCTTGTCGAAGGGTTCGCCGCTGGCGCAATAGTTCTGGATCTCCAGGGCGTCCATGGTGCGCATCGTCACCTGCGTGACCGACACGGCAGTGGCGACGCTGTGATGGCGGTCTGGTACCTGCCGTGGCGCCGCCAGGGCGATAGCCGTGCGCACCTCATGCGTTCGGCCCGACAATCGTTCCAGGAACCGGGCGGCCTGCTGGGCGTCCTGCGGTTTGCCCAGGATGTCGCCGTCGACGATGACCACGGTATCGGCGCCGAGCACGGGCTTGAGCAGCAGCGTGCGGGAGACGAGCGCCTGCACCCCATGTTCGGCCTTTTCCCGCGCCACCCGCACGACGTAGTCGGCCGCGGCCTCGTCTTGGCGCTGCGATTCGCTGATGTCAGGGCCGCGCGGCGCGGCCGAACGCAGCAGCAGCGTCTCGAAGCGCGCGCCGATCTGGCGCAGCAGTTCGCGGCGCCGTGCGCTGTGGGAGGCAAGGTAGAAATCGGCCATGGTCGTGAAGATTCTAGCCCGAGGCGACCTCGGGTGTATGGCGGGTGGCCGTGGTCTTTGGATGCCGCGGGGCGGCCGATGCCGGTGGGCGTGCCGCTGCTTTAGTTGCGGTGGTAGGGATGGGCGCTCAGGATGGACCAGGCACGGTAGATCTGCTCGGCCAGCACCACGCGGGCCAGGGCGTGGGGCAGTGTCATGCTCGACAGCCGCAGGCACAGGTCGGCTTGCCGCTTGAGCTGCATATCCAGGCCATCGGCCCCGCCGATGATAAATGCCAGGTCGCGGGCGCCGTCGCGCCACTGCCCCATTGCGTCGGCAAGCTGGGTCGTGGTCCAGTCCCGCCCCCGTTCGTCCATTGCCACCAGGAGGTAATCGGCCGGCACGGCCGCGCGCAGCCGCTCGCCTTCG
>Ga0209698_10001111_pt1 | contig 30924 bp, 29 predicted proteins | sample LitLauG_LLR_2012_FD_187203 | JGI IMG/M metagenome (GOLD analysis project Ga0209698, IMG submission 187203) | Freshwater sediment microbial communities from Pennsylvania, USA - Little Laurel Run_MetaG_LLR_2012 (SPAdes) (version 2) | ecosystem: Environmental > Aquatic > Freshwater > Creek >... | reverse complement strand
GACCTGCTCGGTGGTGTCGCGGTCGCGCACGGTGACCGCGCGGTCTACGACGCTGTCGAAGTCCACGGTGACGCACCACGGCGTGCCGACCTCGTCCTGGCGGCGGTAGCGCCGGCCGATCGACTGGGTCGTGTCGAAGTCGCAGTTGAAGTGCGGCTGGAGCAGCGCGAGGACCTCGCGCGACGTGGGCTCGAGCTCGTCCTTCTTCGACAGCGGCAGCACGGCGACGGCGTGCGGCGCGAGGCGCCAGTCGAGTCGCAGCACGGTCCTCGCCTCGCCGCCGACCTGGTCCTCGTCGTAGGCGGCGAGCAGGAACGCCATCATGGACCTGGTCGCGCCGAGCGCCGGCTCGATCACGTAGGGCGTGTAGCGCTCGTTGGTCGCCTGGTCGAAGTAGTCGAGCGGCTCGCCCGAGGCCGTCGCGTGGGCCCGCAGGTCGAAGTCGGTGCGGTTCGCAACGCCCTCGAGCTCCCCCCACCCCCACGGGTAGAGGAACTCGATGTCGGCGGTCTGGGTCGAGTAGTGGCTCAGCTCCTCGGTCTCGTGGAGGCGCTTGCGCAGGTGCGAGACGGGGATGCCGAGGTCCAGGTGCCAGCGGAAGCGCTCCTCGAGCCAGTACTCGAACCACGTCGCGGCGTCGGCTGGCGGCACGAAGTACTCCATCTCCATCTGCTCGAACTCGCGGGTCCGGAAGATGAAGTTCTGCGGCGTGATCTCGTTGCGGAACGACTTGCCCACCTGGGCGATCCCGAACGGCGGCTTCTTGCGCATCGTGCGCAGGACGTTGGAGAAGTTCGTGAACATCCCCTGGGCGGTCTCGGGTCGCAGGTACGCGACATGGGCCTCGTCGTCGACGGGCCCTGCGTGGGTCTTGAACATCAAGTTGAACTCGCGCGGCTCGGTCAGGTCCGTGCTCCCGCAGTTCGGGCAGGCCGCCCCGATCTGGTCGGCGCGCCAGCGCTCCTTGCAGTTCCGGCAGTCCACCATCGGGTCCGAGAACGTCGCGAGGTGGCCCGACGCCGCCCAGATCGCCGGCGGCGAGAGGATCGCGGCGTCGAGCCCGACGACGTCGTCGCGCAGCTGGACCATCGATCGCCACCAGGCGTCCTTGACGTTGCGCAGCATCTGCACGCCGAGAGGGCCGTAGTCGTAGGTGGAGCGGAATCCCCCGTAGATCTCCGCGGAGGGAAAGACGAACCCGCGCACCTTCGCGAGGTTCACCACCTTGTCCATCAGCGTCGGGTCTGTCGGGTCCTGCATGGACCGGGACACTACCGGCCCTGTCCGGGCGCCCTCGTTGCGAGCCGCAGGGAGACCTGGCTCGCGAGCAGCCGCCCGCGCACCGTGAGCACCGCGCGGTCCCCCTCGACGCAGATGAGGTCGCCGAGCGCGCCAGCGTCCTCGAAGGCGTCCAGGGGCACGCCGCGGCGCGTGCGCAGGAGCAAGGCGAGTGACTCGAAGCGGCGCGCCTCGTCGTCGAGGGTCTCGCTGCCGCCCGTGGGCGCGACACCGGACCCGAGCAGCTCGAGGTAGCGCTCCGGGGTCCGGACGTTCCAGGAGCGGACCGAGTCGAGGTGGCTGTGCGCCGCGCAGCCGACGCCCGCGTACTCGCCCCCGGTCCAGTAGAGGTGGTTGTGGCGCGCCTCGTGGCCCGGCAGCGCCCAGTTGGAGATCTCCTCCCACCGGTAGCCCGCCTCGGACAGCCGCCGCTCCACGAGCTCGTAGCGGCGCGCGACCACGTCGTCGTCGGGGTGCCGCGCGAGGTCCCGGCCGAGCGGCGTGCCGGGCTCGGGCGTGAGCGCGTAGGCACTGACGTGAGGGGGCGGGTGCGCGAGCGACAGGACGTCGTCGAGCGTCGCCGACAGGTCGTCGTCGGACTCGGTGACCGCGCCGATGATCAGGTCCGCGTTCCATGTCGTAAAGCCCGCGTCGTGCACGTGCGCGGCGACGCTCGCCAGCGCGCCGGTGCCGTGTCGGCGGCCGAGGTCGGCCAGCACGCGCGGGGCCGTCGACTGGATGCCCACGCTGAGTCGCGTGACCCCCGCGGCGGCATAGGCGGCCAGGAGGGCCGCGTCGACGTCCTCGGGGTTGCACTCGACGGTGACCTCGGCGCCCTCGCGCCGCTCGATCGACGCGAGCACCCCACAGAGGTCCCCTGCGGGGATTCGCGACGGTGTCCCGCCGCCGAAGAACACCGAGGTCGCGGGCCGGATCGCACCCGACGCGGCTCGCAGCTCGAGCTCGCGGTGCAGGCCGGCCACGTAGGCGCCCATGAGCGCGTCCTTGTCGGTCCACGTCGCGAACGCGCAGTAGTCGCACCTCGACCTGCAGAACGGGACGTGGACGTAGACACCGAACTCGCCGCCCTCGGGGCCCGGGCTCGACTCAGCGGGCATCGATCGACCGCGCAGCCTTGAGTCGGCGCCCGAGGTGCGCCTCCATCGCCTCCACGGCGATCGCGCCGACCTCGCCGGCCGCCGGCGGCGACGGATCGGCGAGCACCCCGGCGAGCCCTCCCAGCAGCATCCTTCGCAGCAGCATGACGGCCTCGGGGCTGACGGCGCGCCCCCGGCGACACCCCGCGCACAGCAGCCCGCCCTCGGTCATGTCGAAGGCGACCAGCGCCGTCTCCTCGCCGCAGCTCGCGCAGCGGTCGAGCACGGGCGCGGCGCCGTCGTGGACGAGGACCTTCAAGAGGAAGGCCGACGCGGCGACGTGGGGCGCCGCGGCGGTCTCGAGCGCGACGAGCGCGCGGCGGACCAGCTCGAAGAACTCGGGGTCCTCGAGGTGCTCGATCGTGGCCAGGTCGGCGACCTCGACGACCACGAGCGCCGCGGAGAGCCGCGTGTAGTCCTCGCGGATCGAGCGCGCGGCACCCAGCGCGGAGACCTGTCGGACGGTCATGAGGTCGCTGCGCCCGCGGGCCAGCTGGACGTCGACGTGGTCGAGGACCTCCATGCGCGCGCCGAGCCTCGAGGTCGTCTTGCGCACGCCCTTGGCGACGGCGCGGACCTTCCCGGCGTCGCGGGTCAGCAGCACGCAGATCAGATCGGACTCGCCCAGCTTGTAGGTGCGAAGGACGATCGCCTCGCTGCGAAGCTCGCTCATCGCTCCGGCTCGTCGGTGCTCGGCGCCCCCTCCCTGCGGGCGAGGTCCGGTCGGTCGAACCGGGGAGCCCGGCGCTTGATCCCGAGCCACTGCTGGATCCAGTTGCCGCCCCCGACGAACACGACGAGCACGGTAACGGTGATCACGAGCGTCAGCAGCGCCGTGGAACCGTTGACCGCACCGATCAGGGCGATCACGTAGACGCAGGCGCCGAGGACGCCCGCGACGATCCTCCAGGTCATCCTTCGAGGCCGCCGTAGCGTCGCGAGCGTCCCTGGTACTCGCGGACCGCGTCGTAGAGCATCTCTCGGCGAAAGTCGGGCCACAGCACGTCGGTGAAGACCAGCTCGGCGTAGGCGAGCTCCCAGAGCAAGAAGTTCGAGATGCGGAACTCACCCGAGGTGCGCACGACGAGGTCGGGGTCGGGCATGTCAGGGTGGTACAGGTGCGATCGGATCGACTTCTCGTCGACGCGATCCGCCGGCGTGCCGTCCCGGACGATCTCGCGCACGGCGTCGACGATCTCGGCGCGGCCGCCGTAGTTGAACGCCATCGTGAGGGTCATCTGGCGGTTGTGCGCCGTGAGCTCCTCGGACTCGTCCATCCGCCGAAGGACGCGCTTGGGAACGCGCCAGTCGCGTCGTCCCGAGAAGCGCACGCGCACGCCGCGCTCGTTGAGCTCGTCGCGGCGTCGCAGCAGCAGCGACTCGTTGAAGTTCATGAGGTACCGGACCTCGTCGGCGGGGCGCCGCCAGTTCTCGGTCGAGAACGCGTACACGGTGAGCCACCGGACTCCCAGGTCGAGCGCGCCGTAGGCCGTGTCGACGAGCGCCTCCTCGCCCGCGCCATGTCCCTCGGTTCGCGGCAGCCCCCTTCGACGCGCCCAGCGGCCGTTGCCGTCCATGACGATCGCGATGTGCGCGGGGATCCTGCCCGGATCGATGCCGGGCGGCACGGGGGGCAGCGAGCCTCGCTTGCGTCCGGACGGCACGCGATGAACCTACTTGGGCGCCAACAGGCCGCCCGCACACCCTCTGCGACGGCGCGGTTGGCCGCCCCGGCGCCGGTACCCTCGCAGCGTGCGGACCTTCGATCCCGACGAGGCGGTCGAAGAACCCCAGGGCGACGAGCTGCCCGCGAGGGACCTCGCCGACGAGGCGACCGAGGGCGCGAGGGACGCGGCGCTCGCCGCGCTGCGGTCGGTGACCGAGGCGCTCGCGGGCGCCGAGCACCGCGCGGGCCAGGAGCTGATGGCCGCGAGGGTTGCCAGCGCGCTGCACGATGGCCACGACCTGGTCGTCGAGGCGGGCACCGGCGTGGGCAAGTCGCTCGCGTACCTCGTCCCCGTCGCGCTGTCAGGTCGGCGCACCGTGGTCGCGACGGCCACCAAGGCGCTCCAGGACCAGCTGTTCGACAAGGAGGTGCCGTCCATCCGCGCGGCGGGCATCGGACTCGTCGCCGCGGTGCTCAAGGGCCGTCAGAACTACCTGTGCCTCCAGCGCCTCTCGGACGTCGGCACGCCCACGACCGAGGCCCTCGCGCTCGGCGACGACGTGGGGACCGCGGGCGCCGAGGGCGTGGCGAGCCAGCTCCGTCGGATCGTGGCGTGGTCGGCGACCACGACGACAGGTGAGCGCGACGACGTCGGGTTCGAGGCGGACCCGCGGGCCTGGGCGCGGGTGTCGATGCCGGCCGAGGAGTGCCCGGGCGCCGATCGCTGCCCGCACGGCTCGGCGTGCTTCGCGGAGTCCGCCAAGCAGCGGGCAGAGGCCGCCGACGTCATCATCGTCAACGCCGCCCTCTACGGCGCCCACCTCTCGACGGGGCGCACGCTGCTGCCCGCCCACGAGGTCGTCGTCTTCGACGAGGCCCACGAGCTCGACGCGCAGCTGTCGCGGAGCCTGGGCGTCGAGCTCAGCGCCTCGCGGCTGCGGATCGTCGCCTCGATGGCGCGCACCTCGGGGGTCGACGACGCGCGGGCGATCGCCGACGAGCTCGCGGCGGCGGCCGAGCGGCTCGGGTCGGTGCTGCGCGACCGGCTCGCCGCGTCGCGCTCGGTCGGCCTCGACCCGGCGACGTCGGGCGCGCTCGACGACGCCTCGCGCGCCACCGACCGGCTGCTCGAACAGCTCGGGTCAACCGGGATGCCCGGTGGCGCCGACCTGCGCAAGCTCAGCGTCCGCGGTGCGGCGATCCACCTTCGCGGCGACCTCGTCCGGCTGCGCGACCCCGGCGGTGACGACCTGATATTCGTCGAGGGATCGGACCGCTCCGCGACGCTCGTGCGCGCACCCATCGAGGTGGGTCCGCTGCTGTCGGCGACGCTGTGGCGCGAGGTGACCGCGGTGCTGTGCAGTGCGACGATCCCCGACGGGCTCGAGGACCGCCTCGGGCTCGACGCCTCGGCTCGGCAGCGCCTCGACGTCCCCTCCCCCTTCGACTACCGGTCCCACTCGCTGCTCTACGTCCCCACGCACCTCCCGGACCGCCGCGACGACGTCGCCGAGGACGCCATGGCAGAGGAGCTCTCGGTGCTGATCGAGGCGGCCGGGGGCCGCACGCTCGCCTTGTTCACCTCGCGCCGCGCGCTCGAGAAGGTGGGCGCGAAGGTCCGCGATCGCGTCACGACGCCCGTGCTGCTCCAAGGCGAGAGCTCCCGCGCCACGCTGCTCGGCCAGTTCGGCGACGACGAGGCGACGAGCCTGTTCGCGACGATGGGGTTCTGGCAGGGCGTCGACGTGCCCGGGCGCACCCTCTCGCTCGTGGCGATCGACCGACTCCCCTTCGGGCGCCCCGACGACCCGATGCTCGAGGCGCGCCGCGTGCGCGCGGGCGACGGGGCGTTCTCGACGGTGGACCTGCCGCGCGCGTCGATGCTGCTCGCCCAGGGCGTGGGGCGCCTCATCCGCACGGCCACGGACCGCGGCGTGGTCTGCGTGCTCGACACCCGGCTCGCGACCGCGCGCTACCGAGGCACGCTGCTGCGCCGGCTCCCACCGATGCGGCGGACCACGAGCCGCGACGAGGCGGTCTCGTTCCTGCGCGAGGCGACCAGGTAGCCCACGACGCCGCGGCGACCATCGTGCCGGTCCGCACCCCGACGATGCGCCGCGAGGTGCGGGCCGACTCGATCGCAGGCGGCGCGTCGTCGTGCGCGCCGAGCGCCGCTCAGCGAGGGGCCGTGTCGTCGAGTCCGAGGGCCACGGCGTGGCCCGCCTCGCTCAGCGCGACCCTCGGTCCCCGTGGCCGTCGAAGTAGCCCGCGACGAGCTGGTCCATCCACCCGGGCTGTCGGTGCTCGCCGCGGGCGCCGAACTCCGCGACGTCCGGCTTGAGGTCGACCACCGGCGTGCCGTCGATCGCGTCGAGGCCCTCGACGCGCAACGCGCGCGGCGCGACCTCGAGCAGCCGGCAGACCGAGACCCCGAGGCGGTTCGGCCGGTCCTTCGCGCGCTGGGCGAAGATCCCCACGCTCGGGAGCTCGGGGTTCCCCCTCGGGCGTCGCGAGAACGGTGCCGGCGGCGCGTCGAGCGCCCGGTCGAAGACGTAGACGACCACGACGTGGCTGAACTCCTCGAGCCCCGAGAGCGACTCGTCGGGCACGGCGCCGTCGAGCTCGATCGACGAGGACTCGAGGTCCCACCCGTCGTCGAGGGGCTCCGAGCGCGTCGAGCGGACCCAGGCGACCGCGCGAACGGACCACTGCATCAGTAGCCGAACCGGTCCAGCACGTCGGCGCGCGACTGCCATCGCGGCTCGACGAGCACGTGCAGCTCGAGGAAGCACCCCTCGGGCAGCTGCTTTCGCGCCGCGATGCCGACCTCCTTGAGCGTCTCGCCCTTGCGCCCGATCACGATGGGCTTCTGGCTCTCGCGCTCGACGAGGATGTCGACGCGGATGACCGGCCACTCCCAGGAGGCCACCCTCGTGTGGATCGCGTGCGGCAGCTCGTCGCGGACGTGGCGCAGCAGCTGCTCTCGCACGATCTCGGCGACCCAGTCGGCGTCGGTCATCTCGGAGACCTCGTCGTCGGGGAACCACGCCGGACCCTCGGGCAGCACGTCGGCGACCGCGTCGCACAGCGCGTCGACGCCGGTGCCCTTTGACGCTGAGATCGCGAAGAACTCGAAGCGGTCCGCGACCGCGCCACCGCGGCCCGCCGAGAGCTCGCCGATCGTCCGCTGCACGGCGAGGAGCTGCTCGGCGACCGCGGGCCGCGACGCGCGGTCGACCTTGTTCACCGCGACGAACGGGGCCGGGCCGTGCTCGCCGCACGCCTCGAGGACGTGGCCGAGGATCCGTCGGTCCCCCGGGCCGACCGCCGCGGTGGCCTCGACGATCGCGATCACCGCGTCGACGTCGTCGAGCGATCCGAGCGCGGTCGCGTTCAGTCGGTGCCCGAGCGCGCTCTTCGGACGGTGCAGCCCCGGGGTGTCGACCAGCACGAGCTGGGCGTCGGGGCGGTGCACGACGCCGCGGACCGCGTGGCGCGTCGTGTTGGGCGTCGACGCGGTGATCGAGACCTTCTCGCCCACGAGTCGGTTCAGCAGCGTGGACTTGCCGACGTTGGGCCGCCCGACGAGGGCGACGAACCCCGACCTCACCGTGCGACCGCGTCGACGGGACCGGCGTGCTCGATGCGCACCCGCAGGATGCGACGGCCCTCGACGCGCTCGACGGTGAACCGGAACGGCGGCGTCTCGAGGACCTGTCCCTCGGAGGGCACGCCGCCGGCGAGGTCGTAGGCGAGGCCGCCCACGGTGTCCCAGGAGCCCTTCGGCAGCGGCTCGTCGAGCAGCTCGTCGACCTCGTCGATGCTCATGCGCCCCGAGACCACGACCACGCCGTCGGACTGCTCGGTGACCTCGGGCTCCTCTCGGTCGAACTCGTCGCGGATGTCACCGACGAGCTCCTCGAGGACGTCCTCGAGCGTGACGAGTCCCGCGGTGCCGCCGTACTCGTCGACGACGAGCGCGAGGTGCACGTTCTCGGACTGCATCTCGGCGAGCAAGGTGGCGACGCGCTTGGTCTCGGGGACAAACTTCGCGGCGCGGACGGCCTCGCCGACCGCGAGCGCGCCCTGGCCCCCGCGCTCGAGGCGGACGAGGTCCTTGGTGATCGCGATGCCGACGACGTCGTCGACGTCCTCGCCGAGCACCGGGAGGCGCGAGAAGCCCGCTGCCAGCCCGCGCTCGAGCGCCTCGGTCACGCTGCGGTCCGCGGTCACCGTGACCATGTCGGGCCTCGGGACCATCACCTCGCGCACGACGGTGTCGCCGAACTCGATGACCGAGTGGATGAACTCGCGCTCCGCGGGCTCGATCGTCTCGTCGGCCCGCGCGACGTCGGCCATTGCGAGCAGCTCGGACTCGGTGACCGCGAGGGAGGTCCCGGAGCCCTTGCCGCCCATCAGCAGGTCCGCGAGTCCGACGAGCATCGCCGAGAGCCACCGCACCGGCGGGAACCGGGTCACCGAGTAGACGACCGGTGCCGCGAACAGCGCCGCACGGTCCGAGTGGCGAACCGCGTAGTTCTTGGGCACCGCCTCGAACACGACGAACACGACGACGACCTCGAAGACCGTCGCGATCACGATGCCGATCGAGTGGAACCACCGCGCCGCGAGCACGCCAACGAGCGTGGCGGCAACCAGCTGGCAGATCAGGACGAGCAGCAGCACGGGGTTCAAGAACCCCTCGGGGTGCTCGACGAGCCTCGTCAGCCGGTGCGCGCCCTTGTGGCCGTCCTCTTCGAGGGACCTCGCCTTGACCTTGGAGGTCCGCACGAGGCTCGTCTCGGCCAGCGCGAGGAACCCCGACGCCGCGAGAAGGACAACGATCACGACGAGCATCGCCACGTCGCCGCCCCTGAGGGCCGCGACGGTCACCGGCCCGCCCAGCTCGCCGACCAGTGCGCGCGCAGCAGGTCGCGCTCGCGCGCCTCCATCCGGTCCGCCTCGTCGGGCTCCTCGTGGTCCCATCCGAGCAGGTGCAGCATCCCGTGGACCACGAGCAGCGCCAGCTCGTCGGCATAGCCGACGTCCTCGCGCAGCGCGTTGGCGGCGGCGACCTTGGGGCACACGACGACGTCGCCCAACAGGTCGGGCATCTCGGGCTCGAGCGGCTCGCCGGGGCCCGTGCCGCCCGAGTCGGGCGTTCGCCCCGAGCCGAGCCAGTCGTCTTCGAGCGGGAAGCTCAGCACGTCGGTCGGTCCCTGCTTGCCCATGAACCGCTCGTTCAGCGAGGCGATGGTCGGCTCGTCGACGAACAAGAGCGAGACCTCCGCCCCCCCGCGCACGCCCTCGGCCTCGAGGACCTTGCGCGCGAGGACCACGAGGTCCGACAGCGCGACGTCGCAGTCATGCTGCTCGTCGGCGCCGAAGACGTCGACCGTCACCCGCCCTCCGCGCGCTCGTAGGCGTCGACGATCTCCGCGACGATGCGGTGCCGCACGACGTCGCGGCGCGTCAGTCGAACGAAGGCGATCCCCTCGATCCCCGAGAGGATCTGCTCGATGCCCGCCAGCCCCGAGTTCGCGCCGCCGAGGTCGATCTGGGTCACGTCCCCGGTCACCACGCAGCGCGAGCCGAAGCCGATGCGCGTGAGGAACATCTTCATCTGCTCGGGCGTCGTGTTCTGCGCCTCGTCGAGGATGATGAACGAGTCGTTGAGGGTGCGGCCACGCATGAAGGCCAGCGGCGCGACCTCGACGGTCCCCTTCTCGAGGAGCCGCTGGGTCCCGTCGGGGCCGAGCATGTCGTAGAGCGCGTCGTAGAGCGGGCGCAGGTACGGGTCGACCTTCGCCATGAGGTCGCCGGGCAGGAATCCGAGGCGCTCGCCGGCCTCGACCGCCGGCCGCGTGAGCACGATCCGGTTGACCTCGCGACGTTGGAGGGCCTGGACCGCCGCGGCGACGGCGAGGTAGCTCTTGCCCGTCCCCGCGGGGCCGATCCCGAAGGTGATCGTGTTCGACGTGATCGCGTCGGTGTAGCGCTTCTGGCCCGCGGTGTGCGGGCGGATCGGCTTGCCCTTGGCGCCGCGCACGATGTCCTGGCCGAGCACCTCGCTCGGTCGCAGGTCCTCTTTGACCATGTCCACCGTGCGCTCGACCTTCGACAGGTCCAGGTGCTGGCCGCTCTCGAGCAGCAGGATCAGCTCGTCGAACAGCCGCGCGACGAGCGTCGCGTCGGGACCCGTGATGCGCAGCTCGTTGCCGGTGACGGCGATCGAGGTGGACGCAAAGGAGCGCTCGATCAGCCGCAGCAGCTCGTCGCGCTGGCCGAACAGCGCAGCGAGCAGGCTGGGGTTCGCGACGGTGGTCGTGACCGAGCCGGCGCCGGCCGCGTCGAGCGCCTCGGCGGCGCCGGAGAGGCTCATCCCGGTGGCCAGCCCATCGCGCGGCCGCCGAGCACGTGCAGGTGCAGGTGCGCCACCGACATCTGCGCGTCGGGGCCGACGTTGAAGACCAGTCGGTAGCCGCGGTCCTCGCCGTCGATCCCCTCGAGCACCGCGACCTGCTGGGCGAGGCGCACCACCTCGCCGACGAGGTGCGCGTCGGCATCCGCGACGTGGTGCGCGGAGGGCACGTGGCGCTTGGGAACGACGAGGACGTGCACGGGTGCGGCCGGTGCGATGTCCCGGAAGGCGAGGGCATGCTCGGACTCGGCCACCCGCGAGGACGGCACGTCACCGCGGACGATCGAGCAGAAGAGGCAGTCGGACATCTCCGCGCCCATCATTGCGCCTCCGGGGGCCCGGCGTGCCGCGCGCCGCGCGCGAGCGTCAGGACGACTCCGGCGGCCACCGCAGCCGTCTCGGTGCGCAGCACGGTCCGGGCGAGCCCGACCGCCCCGGGCGCGGCGTCGCGCTCCGCGTCGCTCCAGCCTCCCTCGGGCCCGACCGCGAGCGACGCCGCGAGCCCGGCGGGCGCGTCGCCCTCGAGGTCGCAGCGACGCGCCCCGAGCGAGGCGGCCTGGGCCATCGTCGCGGGACCGTCGATCAGTGGGAGCCGGGCGCGGCGCGACTGGCACGACGACTCGCGCGCGACGCGACGCCACCTCGCGAGCACCCTCGCGGCAGTCTCCTCGTCGAGGCGGACCACCGCGCGGTCGCACGACAACAGGCCGATCTCGTCGACGCCGAGCTCGGTGAGCTTGGCGACCGCCCACTCGGCCCGCTCGCCCTTCACCGCGGGCAGCCAGACGCGCACCGGGGCGCTCGGTGCGGGCTCGACGACGATGTCGCCGGCAACCTCGAGGTCCCCTCCCGCGGCGACCGCGCACAGCCGCCAGGACCCCATGCCGTCGCACGCCACGACGCGCTCGCCGTCGCGGAGCCGCAGGACGCGGCGAAGGTGGTGGGCGTCGGACTCGGTCGCCTCGGGATGCTCGAGGTCCTCGACCAGCACCTGGGCGGCGGCGTCGGCGCGTTCGCGAAGCCGGCTCACCGCCGCGAGCGCAGGCGCGAGAACAGCCCCGTGTGCGGGGGCGCGACCTGCTCGCCGCGATGCTCGGCGAGGCTCCGCAGCAGCTCCTCACTCCGCTCGTCGAGCTCGGTGGGGACCTTGACGTCGACGTGGACGAGCAGGTCACCGCGGCCGCGGCCGCGCAGGTGGGTCACGCCGCGCTGGCGGAGCCGGATGACCGCGCCGGGCTGCGTGCCCCGCTCGATCTCGACCTCCTCGTCACCTTCGAGGGTCGGCACCGCGGCCGTGGTGCCCAGGGATGCCTGGGCGAGCGAGACCTCCGCCACGACGTGCAGGTCGTCGCCGTGGCGCTCCAAGCGCGCGTCGCGCTCGACGCCGAGGTGGACGTACAAGGTGCCGTTGGGGCCGCCGCGGAAGCCCGCCGCGCCCCTCCCGGCGAGCCGCATCGTCGAGCCGTCCTCGACGCCGGCGGGGACGTCGACGACGAGCGTCGAGGTCGTCGTGGTGCGCCCCTCGCCGCGGCACGTCGAACACGGCGCAGTGATCGTCTGCCCGGTCCCCTGGCAGCGGTCGCACGGCATCGCGGTGACCATCTGGCCGAGGATCGACTGGCGGACCCTTCGAAGCTCGCCGGTGCCGTTGCACTCCGCGCACGTGCTCGCCGAGGTGCCCGGCGCCGCGCCCGTGGCGCCGCAGGCCTCGCACGCCGACGGGAGCCGCACCTCGAGTGACTTCTGGGCACCGAACGCCGCCTCGGCCAGTGTCAGCCGCAGGGTGACCTCGGCGTCGGGTCCCGGCGGCGGCCCCGAGGGCCCGCGGCGCGACGCGCCGCCCATCGCGCCGAAGAACGCCTCGAACAGGTCGCCGAGCCCGCCGTCGCCGAAGTTCTGCCACTCGGGGCCGCCCGGCTGGCCGCCCATGACCCCCTGGAGCCCGAAGCGGTCGTAGCGCGCGCGGCGCTCGGGATCCGAGAGGACCTCGTAGGCGACGGAGACCTGCTTGAACTCGGCTTCCGCGTCGGGGTCGTCGGGGTTCGTGTCGGGGTGCAGCTCGCGCGCCTTGGCCCGGTAGGCGCGCTTGAGGTCGTCCTGGCTCGCGTCGCGGTCGACGCCGAGGATCTCGTAGAGGTCCCGCTCAGCCACGGTCGGGCTCGTCGCTCGCCTCGCCGTCGGCGCGGCGCACCGACTCGATCCTCCTGCCGAGCCTCGAGGAGACCACCTCGGCCGCCGCGATCGCGCCGGGGTAGTTCATGCGCGTGGGACCCAAGATGCCCACCACCCCTCCCTGCGCGCCCTCCACGGCGATCGGCGCGACGACGACCGCGCAGCTCGCCAGGGGCTCGTAGCCGTGCTCCTCGCCGATCGCGACCGACAGCCCCCGCGCGAGGACGTCGTTGAGCAGGTCCACGACCACCAGCTGCTGCTCGAGGATCGCGAGCACCGAGCGCACGGTGTCGACCGCCTCGAAGGACGCGGCGATCTGCGAGGACCCGCCGATGAACACCTGCTCGGGCTCGCGGCGCGCCGCGAAGGCCGCCACCGACTCGACGGCGCGGGCAACGAGCACGTCGGCGTCGCTCGCGGACTCCTCGAGGACCACGGGCTCGATCGTGTTGAGCGTCCGGCCCTCGACGCGCCGAGAGAGCGCCGCGCTCGCGGCGTGCACGACCGTCTCGTCGACGTCGCCGGGGAGCTCGATCGTGGCCTTCTCCACCGCCCCGTCGTCGAGGACGACGACCGCCAGGACGACGTTGGTCGACAGCGAGAGCACCTGGGCCGCCAGGATCCGCGCGGTGTCGTGGGAGGGGCCGATCACCACCGCGGTGTGGCTGGTCATCTGGGCGAGCAGCGAGCTGGTCCGCTCGAGGACCTCCTCCATCTCGCCGTGGACCTGCTCGAAGAACCTCGAGACCTGGGTCCGCTGGGCGGGCCCGAGGATCCCCGGCTCGGCCAGGTGGTCCACGAAGAACCGGTAGCCGCGGTCCGTCGGAATCCTCCCGGCGCTCGTGTGGGGCTGGGCGAGGTACCCCTCGCGCTCCAGGGCGACCATCTCGGCGCGCACGGTCGCGGGCGAGACGCCCACGCCCGCCGAGCGCGACACGGTGGCCGAGCCGACGGGCTGGGCGGTCTCTATGTACTCGGTGACCACCGCGTCGAGGATCGCGGCACGGCGGCCGTCGAGCTCGTCGCCGGGCCGTGGTGCGCCCGAGGGGCTGTTCGTACGGGACATGTGGGGCTCCAGGCGTCTGGCACTCAAGTCTACCGAGTGCCAGCGGGATCAGTCGTCCAGGCGAAGCGCGGAGATGAAGGCCTCCTGGGGCACTTCGACGCGCCCGATGTTCTTCATCTTCTTCTTGCCCTCCTTTTGCTTCTCGAGGAGCTTGCGCTTGCGGGTGATGTCGCCGCCGTAGCACTTGGCCAGCACGTCCTTGCGGCGCGCCTTGACCGTCTCGCGGGCGATGACGCGGCCGCCGATCGCCGCTTGGATCGGCACGTCGAACATCTGGCGCGGGATGAGCTCGCGGAGCCGCTCTGCCATGCGGCGCCCGTAGCTCTCGGCGCTGTCGCGGTGCACGATCGTGGAGAACGCGTCGACGGGCTGGTGGTTGATGAGCAGGTCGACGCGCACGAGGTTGCCCGTCGCGTAGCCGTCGGGCTCGTAGTCGAGGCTCGCGTAGCCCTTCGTGCGGCTCTTCAGCTGGTCGAAGAAGTCGACGACGACCTCGGCGAGCGGGATCTTGTAGACGAGCTCGATGCGCTCGGGGCTGAGGTACTCCATCTTGGTCATCTCCGCGCGGCGCTGCTGGCACAGGTCCATGACCGCCCCGAGGTACTCGGCGGGCACGAGCAGGGTGGCCGCGAGGATCGGCTCGTCGACGTGGTCGAGCCGGCTCGGGTCGGGCATCTCGGTGGGGTTGTCGACGGCCAGGACCGTCCCGTCGGTCAGGTGCACGAGGTACTCGACCGACGGCGCCGTGGCGATCAACGACAGGTTGAACTCGCGCTCGAGCCGCTCGCGGACGATCTCCATGTGCAGAAGCCCGAGGAAGCCGCAGCGAAAGCCGAACCCGAGCGCGTGCGAGCTCTCGGGCTCGAAGCTGACCGAGGCGTCGTTGAGCTTGAGCTTCTCGAGGGAGTCGCGCAGCTGGGGCAGGTCGTCGCCGTCGATCGGGTACAGCCCGCAGAACACCATGGGCTTGGGGTCCCGGTAGCCCTCGAGCGCGACGGTCGCGGGGTTCGACACGTCGGTGACGGTCTCGCCGCTGCGGGCCTCGCCGACGTCCTTGATGCCCGCGACGAGGTAGCCCACCTCCCCGGGCCCGAGCGCGCCCGTGGGCACCGGGACCGGCGTGCGGATGCCGATCTCCTCGACGTCGTGGACCGCCCGGGTCTGCAAGAAGCGCAGTCGGGCGCCTTCGCGCAGCGTGCCGTCCATCACCCGGATCGCCGAGACCACCCCGCGGTACTGGTCGTAGTACGAGTCGAAGATGAGCGCGCGCAGCGGGTCGGTGGCAGCGCCGCTCGGCGCGGGGATCCGCTCGATGACCGCCCGCAGCAGCTCGGGCACGCCCTCGCCGGTCTTCGCCGAGATGTGCAGGATGCTGTCGGCCCTGATCCCGAGCACCTGCTCGATCTCCTTGGCGCAGCGCTCGGGGTCCGCCGCGGGTAGGTCGATCTTGTTGAGCGCCGCGACGACCTCGAGGTCGTGCTCGATCGCCTGGTAGCAGTTCGCGAGCGTCTGGGCCTGGATCCCTTGGCTCGCGTCGACGAGCAGCACGGCGCCCTCGCAGGCCGCGAGCGAGCGCGAGACCTCGTAGCCGAAGTCGACGTGCCCGGGTGTGTCGATCAGCTGCAGCACGTGGCCCTCGAAGTGGACCCTGACGTTCTGCGCCTTGATCGTGATGCCGCGCTCGCGCTCGAGGTCCATCGAGTCGAGGTACTGGGCGCGCATGTCGCGCGGGTCGACCGCCCCGGTCAGTTCGAGGATCCGGTCCGAGAGCGTGGACTTGCCGTGGTCGACGTGGCTGATGATCGAGAAGTTCCTGATCGCGTCGGTCGTGATGGGGCGCAGATCAGGGGTCACGGCCACGTCAGGCTACCAACGGCGCCTCGAACCCCGGCCCGCGGGCGGTGCTAGAACCCACCCGCGGCGCGGTCGCGCGCCGCGGGGGGGCCGCCATGAGACGTCCGTGCCAGCGCGCCGTCAGGCGCTAGGCGTGCGGGTCCAGTTCTGCGGCGTGCGCGGCTCGATGCCCGCGCCCGGCCACGACTTCGAGCGCTACGGCGGATCGACGTCGTGCGTCGCGCTCTGCCATGACGACGCGAGAGCGCCGAGCCTGCTGCTCGACGTCGGGTCCGGCGTGCGACGTGCGACCGAACTGCTCGCCGGAGCGCCGTTCCTCGGCTCGGTCCTGCTCAGCCACCTGCACTGGGACCACACCCAGGGCATCCCGTTCTTCGGCGCGGGGAACCGCGACGGCGCTCGGGTCCGCGTCTTCGTGCCCGACCAGGGCGACGGCACCTCGCCCGAGGCGCTGATCGCCAAGATGATGTCGCCACCGAGCTTCCCGATCGGCCCCGAGGGACTTCGCGGCGACTGGACGTTCGAGCCGATCGGCGAGGGCAGCATCGAGCTCGAGGGGTTCGAGATCACCGCGTTGGAGGTCCCCCACCGCGGCGGGCGCACCTTCGGGTACCGCGTCGCCGACGCCCACAGCGCCCTCGCCTACCTCCCGGACCACTGCCCCACCGACTTCGGCGCGGGACCCGACGGCGTCGGGGCGTACCACGACGCGGCGATGTCGCTCGCCCGCGGCGTCGACGCGCTCATCCACGACGCCGCGCTGATCGCCGAGGAGCTCGCGGCGCGCGCGGTCTACGGCCACGCCGCCGCCGAGTACGCCGTCGGGCTCGGCCGCGCCGCGGGAGCCGGGTCCGTGGTGTGCTTCCATCACGCCCCCGACCGCAGCGACGAGGAGATCGACGCGATCTGGGCCCGGCTCGGCGAGCCGCCGGGGCTCCTCATGGCGAGCGAGGGCCTGGTCCTCGATCTCTAGGCAGGATCCGGGCCGAGGGGCGCCGCCTCGAGGCGGGCTGCTAGTCTTTCCCAGCCCGAACGACGGCCGTTCCGGAGGCAAGGACGCAATGGCGAACATCAAGAGCCAGATCAAGCGCAACCGCACCAACGAGGAGCGTCGGCTGCGCAACAAGGCCGTGCGCTCCGAGCTCAAGACGCGCTCGAAGAACGCGATCGCCTCGGTCGGACACGACGGCGAGGCAGACGCGCTCCGCCTGGCGATCAAGCGCCTCGACAAGGCCGCGGCCGCCGGCGTGATCCACAAGAACCAGGCGGCGAACCGCAAGTCGCGGCTGATGAAGCGAGTGAACTCCCTCCAGGCCGCGTCCTAGCCGCCGCGCCCGCCGCGCCCCGCGGCGCGGTGGAGCCGAGCGAGCCGCGCGACGAGCACCTCGAGCACCGAGATCGCCTCGAGCCCCGTGGCGCCCTTGACGTCCGCGTCCGCCTGGGCGATCCACGAGACGGACTGGCGAATCCTCGCCGCGCCGAGCGAGCTCGCCGACGCGAGCAGCTTGCTCGCGGGAAAGGCGCTCACCTTGAGCAGCGCCGCCGCCTCCTCGCGCGTGCGGATCCCCGCCCCGTCGAGGCGCAGCAGCCGCAGGTACTGGCGCTGCAGCGCGTTGACCACCGCGGGCGCGGCGCGCTCCCCCGGGCCGACGAGCCGGTGCAGCACCTCGATCGCCCCGGCGGCGTCGCCCGCGGCGACGGCGTCGGTGAGGTCCCACTCGGGGACCGAGCCGGTCGCCCCGAGGAACGGCTCGAGCTCCGCGGGTCCGACGGAGGCGCCCTCGCCGTAGGCCGCCGCGAGGGTCTCGAGCACGCCGTCGACGCGCGAGACGTCCTCGCCGACGTGCGCGACGAGCCGGGACTGTGCGGCCGCGTCGAGCTTGACGTCCGAGTCGCGGACCCGCGCGGTGATGAAGGCGGAGCGGTCCTTCACCGACGCGCCCACGGAGGCGTCGACGACCTCGCCCGCGGCGCCCACCGCGCGCTGCAGCGCCGTGGGCACGGTGCCGGCGCCCGCGACGAAGACGACCGAGACGCCCTCGACGGGTTCGGCGAGCAGCCCGACCAGGCGCTCGGCGTCCGTCGAGGTCAGTCGCCCGGCGTCGCGGACGACCACGACGCGCCGGTCCACGAGGAACGGCGGGGTCGTCATCGCGTCGACGAGCCGCGCCAGGTCGAAGTCGTCCGCGCCCGAGGCGCCGAGCTCCTCGACGCACACCGAGGGGTCGCGGCCCTCCAGGAGCTCGTCGACGACGCGGTGCGCCGCCTGGGCCACGAGCGCGGGGTCCGAGCCCTTGACGAAGACGGCCGCCGCGCTCACGCCGCCTCGAGTATCGAGGCGACGGCGTCGCGCACGCGCACGTGGCCCGCGACGTCGTGGACGCGCAGCACGCGGCAGCCGAGCGTGACGCCCAGCGCGGCGGCGGCCAGCGAGGCGTCGCGGCGCTGGGTGATGTCAAGGCCGAGCACGGCGCCGAGGAAGGTCTTGTTGGACGCGGAGAGCAGCAGGGGGTGGCCGAGCGACGCGAGCCGCGAGGACCCCCGGAGCAGCTCGAGCGACTGCGTGGCGCTCTTGCCGAGGTCGAGCCCCGCGTCGACGATCACGCGCGAGGCGGGAATCCCTGCCGCCACGGCGCGCGCGGCGCGATCGACGAGGAACGCGGCCACGTCCTCGACCACGTCGTCGTAGACCGGATCGGGGTCCGCCACCCTCGGGCGCAGTCGGATGTGGGTCGCCACCACCGACGCCCCGGCGCGCGCGGCCGCGGGGAGGTAGTCGGGGTCCGCGAAGCCCGAGATGTCGTTGCCGAGAACGGCGCCCGCGTCAAAGCACGCCGCCGCGACCGCCGAGCGCCAGGTGTCGATCGACAGCGGCACGTCGAAGCGCGCGCGTAGCGCCGCGACGGCGGGCACGACGCGATCGAGCTCCTCTTGCTCGCCCACCTCCTCGCCCGGGCCCGCGCGCACGCCACCGACGTCGAGAAGGTCGGCCCCGTCGCGCACGAGGGACTCGGCGCGAGCGAAGAACGCGTCAAGGTCATAGGTGGCCGCTGGCGCGTAGAACGAGTCCCTCGTGCGGTTGAGCACCCCCATCACGAGCGCTCTCGAGGTCACGTCGTAGGAGCTCGCGGCGAGGTCGAGGCGGATCGGCGTCGCCGGGTGCAGTGGGCGCACCGTCGTCAGAACAGCTTCGACGCCAGCGCCCTGCGGTACTGCGGTGTGCGCGGGTCGTCGGGGCCGAGCGCGTCGAGGAGGTCGAGGAGCTCCTGGCGCGCCTCGACGTCGTCCTTCGCCCGGCCGAGGAGGTCGTCGAGCCGCTCGTCGGTCCCCGCGCCGAGGTCGACGCCGGCGACGACGAGCCGAGCGCGCGCCGCGAGGTGACCGAAGTCGCCCACCTCGGGGAACTTCGCGAGGATCCCCAGCGCCTCGTTCGCCGCACCCTGGTCGACGAGCAGCGCTGCGAGGGCGAGCGCGACGTCCTCGCGACCCGGCTCGAGCTCGAAGGCGCGGCGCAGCGACGCCTCGTCGCCGGCGCCGAGGAGCACGTCGACCTCCGAGGGCGGCGGGGTGAGCGAGGCGACGAACTGTCGCACCTGTGCCTCGGGGAGCGCGCCGATGAACGAGTCGACCACCTTGCCGTCCACGAGGGCGTGCACCGCGGGGATCGACTGGGCGCGGAAGGCGTTGGCGATCTGGGGGTTCGAGTCGACGTCGACCTTGACGAGCTCGACGGCGCCGTTGGTCTCGGCGACCACCTTCTCGAGGATCGGGCCGAGGGTCTTGCAGGGCCCGCACCACTCGGCCCACAGGTCGACGACGACCGGGACGGTCTTTGAGCGCTCAATGGCGACGTCGGCGAAGGTTGCGTCGGTTGCGTCGATCACGGCACGACACTACCGGTGGGGCCGTCGACGCCGTCGCGCGAGGCGGTAGCGTCACCTCGCATGGGAGACGACGTCGTGGGCATCGATGTGCCGCGGGTCTCGGCGTGGCTCGAGGGCAACGTCGAGGGCGCCGTCGGGCCGTTCTCCTTCGAGCTCATCGCGGGAGGGCGGTCGAACCTGACCTTCCGCGTCGCCGACTCGGCCGGGCACCACTGGGCGCTGCGGCGGCCGCCCGTGAGCCACGTGCTGCCGACGGCACACGACATGGTCCGAGAGCACACCGTGATCACCGCGCTGCACCCAGCGGGGATCCCCGTGCCGCGGACCGTCGGGCTGTGCACCGACGAGTCGGTCAACGAGCGCGCTTTCTACGTGATGGAGTTCGTCGAGGGCCACATCCTGCGGGACGCGGCGGCCGCGGCCAAGGAGCTCGGCGCCGAGGGGCGCGCACGCGCCGGCACGAACCTCGCGAGGACCCTCGCCGCGCTGCACGCGGTGGACCCCGACGACATCGGCCTCGGCGGGCTCGCGCGTCATGACGGCTACATCGAGCGCCAGGTCCGGCGCTGGCGGGGCCAGTACGAGCAGATGAAGGAGGGGGGCATCGCCGACGGCGACGTCGTCGCGGAGGTCGGTGCGCTGCTCGCCTCGTCGGTGCCCGACCAGCAGCGCGTCTCGATCGTCCACGGCGACTACCGGCTCGACAACACCGTCCTCAACGACGACGGCGAGGTCACGGCGATCCTCGACTGGGAGATCTGTACGCTGGGCGACCCCCTGGCGGACATCGGCATGCTGTGCTGCTACTGGGCCGACCCCGGTGACGCCTCGGTGGCGCTCGTCGGCCAGGCCCCCACACTCGCCGACGGCTTCGAGCGTCGCGCGGACGTCCTCGCCGCCTACACGGAGGCGAGCGGCCTCGACACGTCGGGGATCGCCTACTACATGGCCTTCGGCTACTGGAAGCTCGCCTGCATCCTCCAGGGGGTCTACGCGCGCTACGCCGCGGGCGCGACCGCGGGCGACACGGGGTCGGTCGCGTCATTCCCCGACCACGTCGTGCTGCTCGCGACGACCGCGCGCGAGCTGCTCGGGACCCTGTCGTGACCACCCCCGACGACCACGTCGTGCTGCTCGAGGAGCCCGAGCTCACCGACCCGGTGCTCGTCGTCGCGTTCGAGGGCTGGATCGACGCGGGCTTCGGCGCGGCGAACGCCATCTCGACGCTCGTCGAGATCACCGACTCGTCCCCGCTCGCCTCGTTCGACGGCGAGTACTTCTTGGACCAGCGCGCGCGGCGCCCCACTGCGCGGATCGTCGACGGCGTGACCACGAGCCTCGACTGGCCGGAGATCGAGCTGCGTCGCGGCACCGATGCCGATGGCCTCGACGTGCTGCTGCTCGTGGGGCCCGAGCCCGACTTCCACTGGGTGGAGTTCTGCGACCTGGTGATCTCGCTCGCCGAGCAGTTCGACGTCCGCCTCGTCGTCGGCCTCGGCGCCTTCCCGGCCCCCGCGCCGCACACGCGCCCGGTGCGCCTCGCGGCCACCGCCCCGGAGTCCTCCCGTCACCTGCTCACCCAGGTCGGACTCGTCGCGGGCGAGCTCGAGGTCCCCGCGGGGATCGTCTCGGCGCTCGAGCTGGCGTTCGCCGAGGCGGACATCGACGCGATCACCCTGTGGGCGAGGGTCCCGCACTATGTCGCCACGCTGCCGTACCCCCAGGCGTCGCTCGCTCTCGTCGAAGGAGTGGGGGCGATCGCCGGCCTCAACCTGGATGCCCCGGGACTCCGCAAGGCTGCCGACGACGCGCGAACTCGCGTCGACGACCTCGTGCGGTCGAACCCCGAGCACGCGACGATGGTCGAGGACCTCGAGTCGACGATCGACCAGGTCGAGGGCAACGCGTTCGACACGAGCGTGATCCCCTCGGGCGACGACCTCGCGCGGGACATCGAGCGCTTCTTGCGCGGCGAGGAGTCCTGAGCCCGGCGATGCACGACGCCGGCCACGACCCTCGCCCGACGGCGCCGTTGTTCGAGCAGCGCTCGCGTGCCTCGTCCTTCGGCGAATTCGCGGCGCTCTACGACATGGCGCGACCCACGTACCCGCCGGCGCTCGTGGACCTGCTCGTCGCCGAGGGCACCACCCCGGCACTCGACGTGGGATGCGGCACGGGGATACTCACGAGGCTCCTCGCGGCGCGCGGTCTCAGCGTGCTCGGCGTCGAGCCCGACGGCCAGATGGCCGCCGTCGCGCGGGGTCACGGCCTCGACGTCGAGGTCACCTCGATCGAGCGCTTCGAGGACCGCGACCGGCGGTTCGGGCTGCTGACCGCCGCGCAGTCCTGGCACTGGGTCGAGCCCGTCGCGGGCGCGGCCGCGGCGGCCCGGGTGCTCGACTCGCGGGGGCTGCTCGCGCTCATTTGGAACCACTCCGTGATGCCCGACGGCCTCCGCGAGGCGCTCGACGAGCGCTACGAGGCGATCGTTCCGGGGCTCGCGGGCCCGACCGTCGGCCACGAGCCGAAGGCCTTCCGGCGCGCGGGCGGACCCGAGGCGGCGATCGAGGCGACGGGGGCGTTCGAGGCGTTCCGCCACGAGGTGTTCGCCTGGGAGCGCAGCTACACCACCTCGCAGTGGACCGACCAGCTGCGGACGCACTCGGACCACGCCCTGCTCGACCCGCCGCTGCGCGAATCGGTCCTCGACGAGGTCCGACGCGCCATCGACGAGCGTGGCGGCGAGTTCGTGATGCACTACGACTGTCACGCCTCGCTCGCGACGCGACGCTGACCGACGTCAGTCGATCCCGATCGCGCGCTCCTCTTCTGCGATGCCGAGACCCAACTGGTAGCCGTCGAGGAACAGTTCGGCGTCGCGCTGGCGCGGATGTCGCTCGGCGAGCAGCTGGAAGGCCTCCGAGTGGTCGGCCACGTGCAGGTGCGCGAGCTCGTGGACCATAACGGCGTCGAGGACCCAGTCCGGCACGTTGCGCAGCCTCGTCGACAGGCGGATCTCGCCCGTCGCCGGCGAGCACGACGCCCACCTGCGCCGCTGGTTCGCCACGAAGCGGACCGAGCTGGCGAGCCGCCCGTCGGTGTAGAGCTCCGCGAGGGTCCTGGCCCGCTCCTCGAGCGCAGCGTCGTGCGCGGTGGACTGCGGGCGCTCGCGCATCGCGCGGCGGACGAGCTCGTCGACGAACGCGTCGCGCTCCTTGCCGCGGAGCCTCGAGGGGATCGACACCACGATCTTGGTACCCGACCAGTGCGCGGAGCCCGTCTTCGTGCGCCTCGCGCTCGAGCGGATCTCGAGCTCGGGGCGGTCAAAGGAGGCCGGCACGTGGGTCACCTGGGTCGCGGGGGCGCCTTCCTTGGTGCTCACGTCGACGAACGTACCCGCGTCAGAGGACGATGTTCACGAGTCGCGGGGGGCGCGCGACGATGCGGCGGGGCGCCGCCCCGGCCAGCGCGGCGGCGACCTTGTCGTCGGCGAGGGCCCGCGCGACGGCCGCCTCCTCGGACAGATCGACCGGCACCTCGAGGCGCGCCCTGACCTTGCCGTTGACCTGGACGACCATCGTCTCGGTCGCGACCACGAGCAGCGAAGTATCGGGCACCGGCCACGAGGCGGCGTGCACGCTGGGCTCACCTGGGTGCCGTCGCTGCCACAGCTCCGCGGCGAGGTGCGGCGTCATGGGCGCGAGCAGCAGGCACATCGCATCGACGGCTTCGGCGAGCACGTCGCTGGAGATCCCATCTGCGACGTGCGCGGCGCGCACCACGTCGTTGAGCAGCTCCATGAGGTGCGCGACCGCCGTGTTGAACCGCCAGCGCTCGAGATCCTCGGTCACCGTCGCGATCGTGCGGTGCACGAGCGAGCGCACCGCGAGGTCGGCAGCCGTCGGCTCGCCCTCACGGGCCCGCGCGGGCTCCGTCGCGAGCCGCCACAGCCGGTCGAGGAAGCGTCGGCACCCCTCGATCTGCGAGTCGGTCTGGCTGGTCCAGTCGAAGCCCTCGGCCGGGGGGCCTGCGAACAGGTGGAACAGGCGCAGCGCGTCGGCTCCCACGCCGTCGAAGTACTGCTGCGGGGCGATGAGGTTTCCCTTGGACTTGGACATCTTGGTCCCGTCCATGCGGATCATCCCCTGGGTGAACAGTCGGGCGAACGGCTCCCGGGGGATCCCGTCGACGAAGCCCGTGTCGATCAGCGCCCGCGTGAACGCCCTCGCGTAGAGCAGGTGCAGGATCGCGTGCTCGATCCCGCCGATGTACTGGTCGACCGGCATCCACTGGGCGGCCGCGTCGGGGTCGAACGGCAGCGGTGCGTCCTTCAGCCCGCAGAAGCGAAGGAAGTACCACGACGAGTCGACGAACGTGTCGAGCGTGTCGGTCTCGCGCTGCGCGGGTCCCCCGCAGCTCGGGCACGTCGTGTGGAGGAATGACTCGTTGGTCGCGAGCGGCGAGCGTCCCGAGGCGTCGAAGGTCACCTCGTCGGGCGCGAGGACGGGGAGCTGGTCGAGTGGCACCGGCACGATGCCCTCGGTCGGGCAGTACACGACGGGGATCGGGCATCCCCAGAACCGCTGGCGCGAGAACAGCCAGTCGCGCAGGCGGTAGTTCACCTTGGCCGCGCCGTTGGCCTCCCGTTCGAGGAACGCGGTCGCCGCGGCGATCGCCTCGGGGACCTCCATCCCGTCGAGGAAGCCCGAGTTGATCTTGCGCCCGTCGCCCGAGAACGCGCCGCCCTCGAAGCCCTCCGGGGGCTCGACCGTGCGGACGACGTCGAGCCCGTGGGTGGCCGCGAAGGCGAAGTCGCGCTCGTCCTCGGCGGGCACCGCCATGATCGCGCCGGTGCCGTAGGTCACGAGCACGTAGTCCGCGACGTAGACGGGGATCTCCGTGCCGTTGAAGGGGTTGCGCACGTACGAGCCCGTGAAGGCGCCACGCTTCTCTGCTGCGGGGCCGGATCCTGCGACCACCGCGAGTCGCTCGATGTCCGTCGCCGCGCGCGCCCGGTCGCGAATCTCCTCGACGGCGGCGGCCTGCGCGGGCGTGGTCAGCCGCTCGATGAGCGGATGCTCGGGCGCCACGACGGCGTAGGTCATCCCGAAGCCGGTGTCGGGCCGGGTGGTGAAGACCCGGATCGACTCGTCCGTGCCGACGACGCCCAGGTCGAACTCCGCACCCTCGGAGCGGCCGATCCAGTTGCGCTGCATGACCTTGACGCGCTCGGGCCAGTCGAGATCGTCGAGGGCCGCGAGCAGCTCGTCGGCGTAGGCGGTGATCCGGAAGAACCACTGCTCGAGATCGCGCTTCTCGACGAGGTCGCCGGAGCGCTCGCAGGTCCCGTCGGCCAGGACCTGCTCGTTGGCGAGGACCGTCGCGCACCCCGGGCACCAGTTGACCGGCGCCATCGCGCGGTAGACGTGCCCCTCTTCGAGCAGGCGCAGGAAGATGATCTGCGCCCCGTGGATCGTGATCGTGTCATGGCTGCGCACCTCACGGCGCCAGTCATGGACCGCCCCGAGCCGCTGGATCGAGCCCTTGAGCTCCTTCATCCGCTCCTCGGTGAACTCCCGGGGATGCACGCCGGTCTTGATCGCGGCGTTCTCCGCCGGCAGCCCGAAGGAGTCGAAGCCGAGCGGCGAGAGCACGGCGAAGCCCCGCATCGTCTTGTAGCGCACGAGCAGGTCGCCGTAGGTGTAGTTGCGCACGTGTCCCTGGTGCGCCGCACCGGAGGGGTACGGGTACATGCACAGGGCGTAGAAGTGGGGACGCGGGTCGTCGTTGGCGACCTCGTAGGTGCCGTCCGCGGCCCAGATCGCCTGCCACTTGGCCTCGATCGCCTGGGCATCAAAGGTCCTCGCCATCACGCAATGCTAGAGGGCGCGACGACGCCGACTCGTCGAGCCAGCGAGCCCGCGCGGCGATGCGCGGCGTGTCGCGCGAGCGCGCCGAGCATGCGACGGGCCCAGCGCGGCACCGGCCATGGCCGTCGCCGGCGCTGACCTGCGCCCCGTCGAAGGACTCGCGCCGCCCGGGGCTTCGGGCGCCCGCTCGGGGGTCGCGGCCACCCCCGCAGGAACGCCCGCATGCCGAGCTCCGGCCGCGCGCGGCGCTCGGCAGTAGGTTCGCGTGCAAGAGAACTTCTGGCGCGAGTGGGAGGCATGATGCGACGGACCCGACACCTACTCTTCCTCGCTGTGGCGGGGCTGCTCGCCACCGTGGCCGCGCCGCTCGCAGCTTCTGCGGAAGTCTCCGCGACCAGCGCCAGCCCGAGGATCGATCCGGGGGTCAAGGGCTGCGACGTGCTGCTGACTGCGCCCGTGGGCCATGACTGCCTCCTTCCCTGGCCCAACAACGCCTTCACCGTCGCGTCGACGAAGACGCCGACGGGACGCCTCCTCGCAGTGCCCTCGTCGCTGGACCCGACCAACACACGTGGCGCGCACGTCGCCACGACGTACATCGACAAGTCGGACGGCTTCTCCCCCGGATCGGTACTGATGACCTACGTCGCGAACGTCGACCTGGCGGCGTCGCACGTCGCCGCTTCGACGGACATCGGGTCGTCGCTCGCCGCCAACTCCCCGATCGTCGTCCTGGACACCAAGACCGGCGCGCGCGTCGCGTACTTCGCCGAGCTCGATGCGCAGACCGCGAACGCCTCCGAGCAGCTGCTCATGATCCATCCTGCGGTCGCCCTCACCGAAGGGCACCGCTACGCGGTGGTCCTGCGCAACTTGGTGGACACCTCGGCGCACCCGATCCCCCCGCTCGCCTCGACGACCGCCGCGTGGAACGCAACGTCCAAGAGCTCCGCGCGCCTCAAGTACCTCTCGAAGGTCCTCCACATCGATCTTCGATCCGTGATCGGCACGAGCGAGCCGTACATGGCCTGGGACTTCACGGTCGCGAGCTCGAAGAGCCTCGCCGGCCCGGCGCTGGCGATGCACACGCTCGCGTACCGGTGGCTCGCCACGCACCATCTCGCCTACAAGGGCTCGACCTCGATCCCGGCGGCTGACTACGCGCCGGCGTTCACCGTGACGTCGTCGAGCGTTGCGAACGGCATCCGCAACGTCAAGGGCACCTACCAGGTGCCCTTGTTCCTCAAGGACACCTCGGCATTCTCGTCGATGGACTCGAGCTCGTCGGGACTCCCGGTCATCAACGGCGCCAAGACGTGGACCGCCGACTTCATCTGCGTCCTTCCCTCCGCGATCTCGGGGTCCGGCGCGGCGATCCCCGCCGTCTACGGCCACGGGCTGCTCGGAAGTGCCGCCGAGGTGCAGGCGGGCAACGTCGAGACGGCCCTCACGTCGAGCAACATCGCCGCGTGCGCGACCGACTGGGTCGGGATGAGCGCGGGCGACATTCTCAACGTGGAGCGGAACCTCGCCAACATGTCGACGTTCAACACGCAGACCGACCACATGCTCCAGGGGCTCGTGAACTTCCAGTTCCTCGGACGCCTGCTCAACTCGCCCGCGGGATTCGCCTCGAGCCCGGCATTCCAGGCTTCGGGAAAGCCGCTGTTCCAGGTGGGCAAGACGGTGTTCATGGGCTACAGCCAAGGGGGCATCATGGGCGGCGCCGCCTCGGCAGTCTCCACGGAGTGGACGCGCGTGATCCTGGGCGTGCCGGGCATGGACTACGGCGGGCTCTTGTTGAACCGGTCCGTCGACTGGAACGAGTTCGCGTCGATCTACGACAAGGCGTACACGAACCCCGTCGACCAGCAGGTCGTCCTCCAGCTCGCCCAGCTGCTCTGGGACCGCGGCGAGAACGACGGCTACGCGGAGCACCTCACCTCCAACACGTACCCGGGCATCCCCGCCAAACAGGTCTTCATGATCGAGAACTACGGCGACCACCAGGTCACCAACCTGTCGGCCGAGATGCTCGCCCGCACGATCGGCGCGGCCAACCACCAGCCCGCCTTCAATCCGAGCTACTTCGGCCAGCCCGACCGACTGAACACCCCAGTCGTCGCTCAGTGGGGCATTCCCAAGCTCAACCAGAGCCTCCCGGTGCGCGCCGGGCTCGTGCTGTGGGACTACGGCACACCGACACCGCCGACGAACAACCTTGCGCCGAACGGGCCTGCTTACGGAGCGGATCCGCACGGCGACGGTTGGGGCAACGCCAAGCTGCTCGTCGACGTGCTCGCGTTCCTCAAGTCCGGCGAGATCCCCGACGTCTGCGGGGGCCTCGCCTGCCAGTCCAACACCCCCTGAGGTCGCTGCCATGCGGCGGCGTCCGCGAAGAGGGCTACAATCTCGGCGCTGAAGCGGGATCTCGGTCTCGCTTGCAATCGGGCATGAAGTGGCCAGGGAGACCCGTCCTGGCCAGCTACGGGGGCGTAGCTCAGCTGGTAGAGCGCTTGACTGGCAGTCAAGAGGTTCGAGGGTTCAAGTCCCTTCGCCTCCACGTTTCCGGGCCGTCGACCCGCGCCGTGTGGGCGCATCCGCTGCTCCGCGGGCGCATTAGAGCCGCTCGAGCGCCTTCGGCGCAATCCTCGATTGTGTCCTCGAGTCGATGCACGGAATGCCGCCGCTCTCATGGCTTGTCCAGCTCGTTGGGCATCCGACGATTCGAGCACCGCATGCTTCTCGGTTCGATCCCAGTGAGCGAGGCAGCGGGTGAGGGGTGATTATCCGTCGCGTTTTGAAGGTGCGCTCGCCGACGGCCTGGGAATGTTCAAGTTCCGTCGGAACTGAATGTGGCATCTCTGCACGATCAAGGAAGGCGGATCCGAGAAGTCCGACGGGAAGCACTTTCGGTCGCCTGGCTGGCTCACAGGTCCGGACGATTGCCAACAAGCGAACTCGCAAGGGTCGGTCGAAGGCACCCCCAGACCTGTCAACCACCCTTCCTGGGCCGAGGTGCATTCAATGCGCCGTGCGCCGGATCAGGCACTTCCAGGGCAGTTGTCCGGGAGCGACATTTCCACAAGAGTTGGCAAGTGGTTGAGACACTGCACGTGGCGACTCAACGTCGCGGGCTTATCTCGATCGTTGGCGCCTTGTCCCTGCTTGCCGTCTTGTCGGCGACTTGGTCTTGGCAATTCGCCTCGGATGGCTCCCGCCCGATGCACCGTCCGAACAACTGGGCGTTTACAGCCTGCCGCGCGATGATCGCCAACGCTCCGAGTGCACATGTGCTGCAAACTGCGCCGACGATCGAGGTTCTGTCGAGTGAACGGCTCGCACCCCTGAACAGCAGCGGCGTCGAGGAAGCCCAGACTTGGCTCGTTCTCAGGGGCGGCGTTGCGGAACGCGGAATGATTTGCGCAGCGGCAACCGACGGTTCGATCGCGACCGTTCCCGTTGAGGCCTCGACCGGGGCAAACCACGCACACGTAGCCGCGGTGTTCTTGGGGAGCAAAGGGCGAACCGGGTACTTCGGAATCGCCGCGCACGTTCCCGAAAGTGCGACTCGGGTCGTGATCGTTACCGGACGTAGCTCCCAGATCCTGAAGCCCCGTGAAGGCCTCGTCTTTTGTGTCATCGCGGAGCCGATGGTGCGTGACGATCCACTTTGGTCAGGATCGTTGACCACCTTCGATGCCGACGGACATGTCGTACAACTTGGAGCGTTCGGACAATCGCGCTGACAGCCGCTCTCAGAGTGAGCGGTACTCCGCCATCACGTTGTTGTCGGTCGGCAGATCGGCGATACTGCGTTCATGGTCGATCGAAACGTCCTAGGAGGCTCATTGGAGCCGTGTGGCACCGACCCCGTCACGGGTTTCTACCGTGACGGGTGCTGCACGACAGGACCAGAGGACTTGGGGAGCCACACCATCTGCGCCGTGGTCACCGCCGAGTTCCTAGAGCACCAAAGAGCCATCGGCAATGATCTGAGCACGCCGATTCCCCAACACGGGTTCCCGGGGCTTGTGCCCGGCGACCGTTGGTGTGTCACTGCTGCCAACTGGCTTCGTTCCCACCAGGACGGTGCGGCGGCGTACGTGGTCCTCGCCTCGACTCACGAGAACGCGCTGCGGATCGTGCCTCTGGAGGCGCTTCGTAAACACGCCGTGGACGTACCGTTCGGGCCAGGCGATCTCAAGGGTTGATCAGCCTCGAACCCTCCAATGCGCAAATCGGGATGTCCGTAGGCACCACTGCGCGCCTTGCGAATCTCTACTCGGACGGCAGTGGAGACCCTCTCCTGGCCCGTGCGGCTCGGACACCGCTGCCCAGTTCCCGGCCGACCAGGAGTAGCGCAAGACTCACGCCAGTTATGGCGACGCCGATCGCTGTCCAGAATCCCGCGACCACACCAATGGGTGGATGGAAGTCGAATGACCAGCAGGTCGAACACGGCGCCAGCTGCGGCGCCAGGGCGTGGAGAAGGGCCTTGCGGTAGATGACGAGGCCCACGACCGCGAGGACTCCGTTGAGAAGCGCGAGTATCGCAATGTGCCGTGCCGGAGTCGATCGAGGCATGAACGCTCCAGCACCAAGGACTCCGAGAACTCCATTGAGCATGCCGATCAGAAGGCACGCCTGGGGCGACTTGACGCCCGAGTAGACGAGTGTGTCGACGACAACGATCAACGACACGATGATGGCTAGGTCGACCGCAATCGCTCGCCATGGACCAGCGGCCCCCGAGGGTCCACTGGCTGCCTCCTGCACCACGGAGGTGATCTTGTCACTTCCCGTTTGACCCCGTGTTGCCAACCATTGACGACGTGGTGCCTACCGCGGACGACGGACTCGCGTCCGCCAACCGCCGGTAGGTGCCCGCCTGCAACAGTCACCCCGAAGGTTGTCAGGCGATCGCCACGGGGCAGCTACGAGATCGCACCACCTTCGATGAGCGATGTCAGCAGGTCTTCCATCGCGTCGAAGCTCACGTCCTGGCCGTTGTCGTCTTCGTTCTGCGCTGCGGCCTCGTGTGCTCTGGCCATGTGAGTGCGGCCAGCGATGTCGCGGAATGCTGTGGTCAGCGTCAGCGTCGTGACACCGTCGACCTCGCTGAGAACATGGGTCTCTGTCGCCCAGGCATCGGGCCATCCTTCGAAGAGCCAGGTGTTGACAAGGCGGGTGGGCGGGTCAATCTCCAGGTAGGTGCCCCGAAACGAGCACTCCGCACCATCGGGTGTCACGAAGACATTGTGGAAGTCCCCGCCGACTCGCAGGTCCACCTCGCAAATCGTCATCCGATCCCCTCCGGTCGCCCACCATTGGCACAGGTGTTCTGGCTTCGACAGGACTTCGAACACGAGTGCGACCGGCGCGCTGAATGCTCGAGTTGTGACGATTTCGAGGTCACTCGGGAACTCGCGCATCGTCGTTCCATGGCGGTTGGGCGTCACTGCTGCTCTCCAGTTCCTCGGAGCTCTTTGAGGTGATCGTTCATCTGATCCAGCCGTTCGTTCGGGATGTGGTCGCATTGGTCCTCAAGCAAGA
>Ga0209698_10001110_pt1 | contig 30935 bp, 27 predicted proteins | sample LitLauG_LLR_2012_FD_187203 | JGI IMG/M metagenome (GOLD analysis project Ga0209698, IMG submission 187203) | Freshwater sediment microbial communities from Pennsylvania, USA - Little Laurel Run_MetaG_LLR_2012 (SPAdes) (version 2) | ecosystem: Environmental > Aquatic > Freshwater > Creek >... | reverse complement strand
TAAACTCCGCGCTGAACAACCGCCTTGTCTTTGCCATTTGCCACCCCCAGACACATCTTCCCACCTATCGGAAGTGTCCGTTCACATGGGGGAAACCCAGTTTCGAAGTGATCATCGCCAAGCAATGCGGACGGGTTCTTTAATCGCTCTGCGATCAGAAGGTCAATCTGCTACTCGATCAAGAGGTGTCCCTTCAAGATTACGAGGTCAAGTTCCTTGCCGTGCGGCAGCCGTTCAACGAAGCGCCGAAAGGCTTGGATCTGTCGGTTTGTAATGCTCGGTTCTGTCACAGGAGTACGCGCCTGATGATATCGAGGCTAGGTCACCCTCGGGGTATACGAGAGCTTCGGTCTTCCACAACCGCAAATTTGGTGAATGCGATGCGTGAACGCATAACTCGGATGGGAGGTGAAAATGATTGAACAAATTCCCTCACGGTTTCAATTGGAAGCGCAGACCTCGAACCGAGGATGACTTCTCTCGGGACCAATTCATCGGAAAATGGCAAAAAGTATAGGCCGCCCTGTGGCTTCAATGTGCGCAGATCGACGAACCGACGTACCTCGTCTTCATATTTCCAGCCATCAAATTTTGTATAACGCAATCGATCTAGGAGGTTGGTGACGACGTGTTGTGGTGTCGCCGGTGAGGCTACGTCGACCTTCTGCAATCCCTTAACGTATGCGACTTGCTTCAAAACGGCGTCGGGTACGTCAAAGCCAAGACACAACCCGCGATGCTTTTCGCCGTAGTGGCTCCAAAGTAGCGGGTCTCGCCAACTGCGGCTGAAGCAAACAAGCCCTTGTTCGTTATTGATCTGTTTTTTCTTCGCTGATATGCCAATTCGCAGGTTGCGGCTTCCTAGATCCAAAGCAAGCAGTTCGAAGGGATCATTCAAATCGGCGAAACGTGCAACCTTTAGGCGACGCAGCGCTAGGTTGCTTAGCCCGAACTGCGTTTCGGTCAAGTAGTAGACGCGCATTTGACATTCGGAGATTGGTTGGCAGTTTTGATTATCCAGCAACACCATCGTCTCTTGAAGCTGATGACGTAGCAGCGGATCGTCAAGGAATCTGCGCGGTTCCAGTTCCGGGCAACATCGTGGGCAGACTTTTCGGGAAGGTCGTATCCGTTTCCACGCTGGTCTTCATTGTTGAAGACCTGGACGGATCGTCGAGGAACCGTTCTGGCTGGACGGCATCGGTAGCCTTGGACGGCTACCCGGGGATCTTGGAAGCTAAACCCACTCCCCATTGTCCCCACCATCCCTCCATTTCCACCCAAGGTCAACGGCGGTGTATCGCTCGGGACCAGTGTCGGAATCGTGCTACGGGATCCCCGCTAGGGGGCGATAGCAGCGGCCAAAACGATCCGGCAGATCGTCGAGGACCGAAGCAATCGTTCTGGAATTCGCCGGCAGACCGTCGTGTTGTGCGATGCAGCGAGGCGGTGGCGGACCGTCGAATCGTCCTGTCCTGCACCGGAACCGTATCAGTCCCCAAATTCGGAACATCTCTGGAACAAGACCGGCAAGGGGAATGGGAACGGCGGTGGCTCGGCGAGTTGCCGTACCTACGGCAACTTGTTGGGAAGCTGCCGTTCTACCATTGAACTACACCCGCGGGATGGGGCGGATTCTAGCGGGTTCCCGACGGTTGATTCACGTGGCGATTTTGCGCACCCTCGACGATCCGAAACCCATGAATGGCATTGTCATGCCATTGGATCGTTTCGAAGTCGGTGTCGTGAACATGTGCAACGCAGGGGCGTTTTTCCGGGGACTCAGGCGGCGCGGCGGAAGGGAAAGGCCAGGATCCGCTTTTCTTTCCGAAAAATCTCCCCCACAATCGCCGGACGGCACGCTGGCGTCTTGCTGGTCCCGCACCTGCAATGCCGATAAAACAAAAAAGCGCTTATCTCTCGAGGGGGAGACATGGTCGATCGACGCGAATTCCTGAAATTCGGGTTGGCCGCCGCGGCCGCGGTGCCGGCAGGCAGCAATGCCCAGGTCATTGAACCAAACCCCGCCACCCCAGGCCCTGGCGTTGCGCCCACCCCACTGCCGATGTTGATTGCCTGATCGTTGGTGGCAGCTGCGAGGCGCTTGCTTGCGCGGCCTAACCGGGCAAGACCAGGAACCGGAAGAGGCGAGTCATTACAAAACAGAAAAGGAGACGCCGCATGAACCCCCTTACCCGCATGTGTGCCCTGGCGCTCATTGTCCTGCCCGCCGCCGCAATCGCACAGGTCGCGGAGCGCACGATCGAGGAACTCAAGGTAGAGACCCAGGCGCGCGCGGAAAAAGGGGCCTATCCGGTCATCGGCATCCTGCCCGCGGACGTGCGCGAAGCCCTGGCGATGATCAACACGCGCGACCGCGACGAATGGGCGCATGCCTTTTCGTCCATCGCCCAACGGTACCTTGACGCGGCCGCCAAGGCTGGCACGGACAAGGAAAAGGACGCCGACTATGTGCGCGCCTGGCGGCTGTTCCACTTCGCGCAGTGGCCGGTTCCCAACTCGGATGGCAAGCAGGCTGCCTACAAGGCGGCGATCGGCGCGTACCTGCGCCACGCCGCGTTCATGGATCCGAAGCTCGAGGTCGTCCGCGTGCCCTTCGAAGACAGCGAAATCGTCTGCTATCTGCGCCTGCCCAAGGCGCAGCCCGGCGCAAGGGTCCCCGTGGTGCTGGCCATATCGGGCCTGGATTCGCGCAAGGAAACGACCATGGAGAACTACGCCGCGCTGCTGGCGCACGGCGTCGGCGTGCTCACGGTCGATGGTCCCGGAACCGGTCAGGCGCCGCTCAAGGTGGGGCCGCATTCCGAGCGCTATCTCCAGAAGCTGCTCGACTATCTTCGTTCCCGCCCCGACATCGATCCCGCGCGCATTGCGGTGCACGGCGTCAGTTTCGGCGCCTACTGGGCGACCAAGCTCGCCATACTGGAACGTGAGCGCCTGGTCGCCGTCGTGGTGCAATCGCCGCCGGTCGACCAGTACTTTGCGGCAAATTTCATCCGCGAAAGCTCGCTGGGCAACCGCGAATACCTGTTCGATCGCGGGCCGGCATTCCTCGCCGTCATCGAAGGCGCCAAGGTGATCGACGATCTGTTCACCCTGATGCCGCCGCTGTCGCTCAAGGCCGAGGGTCTTTTGGGCAAGCCGACGCCGCCAATGCTGGTGGTGGGCGGCGTGAAGGACACCCAGGTACCCTGGGCCGATCTGGTCGCGTTATTGTCGACCGGCGATGCGCCCAAGGACGCATGGATCAATCCGGTCGGCGGCCACGTCGGACGCCAGGGTTTGATCTGGCCGGACGCGAAGATCTATGAAACCGTGATCGTTCCGTGGCTGGTCCGCGCGGTAGGCGAGAAGTAGCGCACGCGAGGACCGCAACCGCAGGCGCGCTGACGGGCTAGGTTGCGCCGGCCGCTCCGGCCCCGGCGTCTGGGACCGGTCCGCGTCCACGCAGCAGTTCCCGCAGCGTTGGCGTACGCGCCAGGGACAGTAAAGCCGCGGCCCCGACAATGCCGACGGCCGCAGCCGCACTGCGATAGGTGAAATGCGAGTGGGTTTGGGTGTGGTTGCTGAGCGCCTCGAACCACGCCACGGACACGAGCAGCGGCGCGGACAGGACAAGAAATTTTCGCCGGTCGAAAGTTGCCGCGGCGCTGCGCACCGTGCCCACGATGCGCGCGACGAGCAACCCGAAAGGGATGATGCCCACGGCCAGGCAGCACTGGATAATCATCTTGACCGTCGGCAGCAGAGGGATGATCCACACCTTGGTGTCGGCCTCTGCACCGTACAAACGCAGTCGGATCTGGTCGAGTATGCCCACCGCCGTGTGCCCGGGATCGGTCGACAGTTGAATGGCGATCAGCCATTTCACGGCCCAGGTGAGCAGATAGGCGCCCATCCATGCCCCAATCACGAGGGCCGGCAGCCAAAGGGCGTCGATCACCTCGCGGCGGGAATCGTAGGTTCGGCGGGGGGCATCGACGGCCAGCACGACGAACGCCAGCAACATCGGCATCATCGGCGGATTGATCAGGAAATCCACGAAGTTGAACACGGCACCGAATGCCGCAGCAAGGGCCACGGCGAGCAGCGGCGCGCGCCGCGCCGCGTAGAGGCGCGCGAATGCCCCCGAACCCGCCAGTATGAGGAGCATCGGCAATTCCTGCGGCGTGAAGCGCCAGATGCGCCACAGGTCGGTCAGGCAGAGCAGGGCGGCAAGGACCACGCCGGCGGCCGTTGCCCCCACCGACAGGCGCAAGCAACGGTGAAAGTACAACACCGCAAGCACCAGCAGCGCGGCGTTGAGGGCGCGCACGCCGGCCAGGCTCAAGTGCTCCAGCGCGGGCCACAGATAGGCGCGATAGCCCTGCCAATACCGGGAGTAATCCGTGCGCTCGTCGGTCGCGACACCGCGGGCGTTGCCCAGCAGCTCGCGGCAGGGATCCACGTAGAGGGAATGGAGCTGCGGCATCAGCGCCGCGCGCACCGGGTCAGGCTGGTCGTCGATGGTGACCTGCAGCGCCGTGCACTCGATGAACTGCTGCCCGTAGCGGTGCAGGAACAGGCGCGGTTTTTCGTCCTGCGCGAGCACGCCGTCGTTGTAGGCCTGCGCGACGTGGCGCATGACCGCGGGCAGGTCGGTGTGCTCGCGCAACAAGACCAGGGCGCCGGCGAAGAGGGGCTGCAGCAGGAGCGTGCAGGCGATGGCGAGCAGCGCGGCCCGGATTACCGGCGCCCGCTGTTGCTGCCAGGACACTTGCGCCATGCGGCTCCTTTGGATTGTGGCCTTGAACTTCGCGCGCAAAGGGCTCGCATATTAGCCTAGAGAAGGGCGCCAAGCAGCCCCGCGACGCCGATGCCCAGCGCGGCGATGGCATCGCCGGCGATGAAGCCCCCGCCCATCAGGCTCGGCAGGCTCATGTCATCGGGCAGTCCCTCCTTGCCCATCGGCGGCGTGGGCCGGCCGCGCAGCTCCATGACGCCCGCGATGATGCCGCCTGCCGCGAACCAGCAGGACGTGGACAGATTGACGAATCCACCGAACGACGAGGCGTAAGGCGACGGCAGCAGCACCGCGAAAATGCCGAAATCCACGGCGCCAGCCCGGCCGCCGCGCGCGACGTACGCACGATAGCGCCGGTTCGTGGCGATCAGCTTGCGCAGCAGTTCGGTGGCAAATCCCAGGCCCACGCCCACGGCGATCGCGGTTCGCTGGTAGGGATGCTCATTGGTCAGGCTGCGCAGCGCGCCGACCAGCTTGTAGGTCATGGCCGAGGTCCACTCCGGAGGTTGCTGGCTCGCGCTCATGGCCGTCTGGTCGAGCTGCAGCACCGGATAGGCCGTCATGAACAGCCGGGCAAACACCACGGTGGCAATGGCGCCCACGACTATCCCCGCGACCTGGTAGCGGAACTGCTTGGTCCTGTCGGTGCCCAGGCGCCAGCCCGTGGAGCGGTCCTGCTGCATGTCGGACGCCACGCTGATCGAAATCAACAAAGCCGTGGAGGCCATCAGCGCTACGGTGGGGTCCTTGAGGCCCATCGCCGCCATGAGGAGTATCGCGACCACGACGGCGGAGGAAATCGGGTTCCAGTCGGTGAGTCCCTGCGAGATGCCGTTGACCAGCGTGAAGACGAATACCAGCGCCAGCGCGAACGCGATGTAGGCCGCCGGTTGACCCAGCAGCTTGGTACCCACCACGACGATGCATCCACCCCAGAACAGCACCCAGACGGCGAGCCGCGTCACGTCGGTCTTCTTCCAGGGCTCCTGCTCGGTGACCGCCGGGTCGGGCCCCATCGTGCGGGCGCGCTGCACGGCCTGGCGACCGATCAGGGCGAGGTCGATGATCGATGCGCCCAGCACCATACCCAGGGCGATCAGGAAGGTGATCTTGCGAAACGGATCGCCCGGATGCAGCCAGCCGATGGAAACGAAAACCGGCGCCAGGCTGTACGAGACCAGGCCGCCGATCAGCGCGGGTACGCCGACCCGCGCGCCGGTCACCATGCCTGCTCCCAGCGTCGACATGGAAAGTCCGGTCGCGCCGAGCCAGGCTAGCTTGGCCGTGGCAAGGCCGATGGCCAGGCCAGCGGACATGCCGCCGCCCAGTGTGGCCACCGAACGGCGCAGCAGTTCGGGGTCGGTAAGCGCTCGCAGGATATTGGCCACGGCCAGTCCGCTCGGGTAGGTGAGCTGGAGGCGGTCGACGAGGATGGGCGTGTACAGCATGCCCACACCGGCCCCGAACATGCCGATGCACAGGATGTAGAGCACGAGATGCAAGGTCGGTGGCGCCGGCATTCCCATCCAGACCATGCACTGCACGACGATCACCATCGCGCTCAGCCCGGCAACCGAGGCGGCCGTGGTCTGTATGTAATTGGCGCCGTGCCTGCCCTGCGGGCCATAGCCGTAGGTGATGGCCGATCCGAGTATTCCCGCCAGCACTTGTCCGCCGACGAAGAAGCCGAGCGAGAAGTTCATGTAAGAAGACGTCACGCCGCCCAGCGGACCCAGGACGAGGATGCCGACGGCCCCCAGCAGAAGGTGGTATTTCCAGGTGTCGACGGCCGGCAGCCATTTCCAGCGCCGGCCGTCCGCGGCTGATTCCGTTCGCGCGTCACGCATGCAGCACTCCAGCCAATTCCCGGTGAAGTCTAGTGGACGAAGCGCGCGCAACGTAAGGGGCAAGCGCCGTTGCAGGTTACTGCTTCGGCCGGCCGTCGCCGGATCCGTCTCCAGCGTGCCAAACTTAGCCGGGCGCAACCGCGGCAGGCGACTGGGGCGCGATGGGCGCGACTATAATCCGGCGCATGCCCAGCGGGCGCGTAGCGCGAAGAGGAAGCAATCTTGGGTTCACTCAATTTCATCGGTGGTGAAAAAGGCGGCGTCGGCAAGTCGGTCGCGGCCCGCGTGCTGGCGCAATATTTCATCGACAAGGAGCGGCCGTTCACGGGGTACGACACCGACCGGTCGCATGGCTCGTTCCGGCGCTTTTACGGCGAATTCGCCTCGCCGGTGATCGTCGACAGCTTCGAGGGCCTTGATCGCATCGTTGCCTCGTACGATGAAAGCCGGGACCCCGCGGCCGGCGATGTGGCTTCGCGCAGCGTCATCGTCGACCTGGCCGCACAGACGGCGGCGCCGCTGGCCAAATGGATACGCGATTCCGACCTGCTCCCCGTCATGGCGCAGCTGGGCATCGCGGTCAATTTCTGGCACCTGAGCGACGGCGGCAGGGATTCTGTCGAACTGCTCGACCGTCTGCTCAATACCTACGGCGCCGGTCCCAATTATTTCGTGGTGCGCAACCTGGGCCGCGGCGCCGATTTCACGTACCTGGACGAATCGGCCGCGCTTTTGAAGGCGCGCGCACTGGGTGCCAGGGTCTTCAATCTTGATGCCCTGCATGAAGGCAGCATGCGCAAGATCGATCACCACGACACCAGTTTCTGGGCGGCGGTCAACAGCCGCTCCGGCACCGAGCCCCTGGGACTGCTGGAGCGCCAGCGTGTGCGCATCTGGTTGCGCAACACCTACGAGGCGCTCGACCGGCTTCCACTGTAGGTCAATATTGCCACCCGGTCCGCGCATCCGCGGTGCGCGGACCGGGGGCGTTGCCGGGGCTGGGATGCAACGCCCGCGGGCGAGCACCCGCCGGCTCCGCGTCACGACTGCGCGCCTTGCCAGGACTGGCGGTATGCCTGGTACCGCCCAATCGCTCGGGATGCGCGAATAACCCTCAGTATTTCGTCAGAGTGCGCTATGGGCGCAAATGCCAAAATCGCCGTGGGTCATTGACGATGCGGGTCGCGCACCTATACATCGCACCGAAACGGGCAGGCTTGCGGCGCTTGGCCGATCTTAGAGTACGTTAATGACAGACATGCCAGAATGACCATCGACCCTTGGCATTGCCGGTCACGCGCGCATGCAGCGGACCGCGCATCGCGCGGTTCGATTGGATGGCAAGATGAATGGGCCGCATTGCACGGAATACGGGAGAACCATGCGGATACGAATTGTTTCGGGGTGTGTAGCGCTGCTGTGCTCCCTGTTGGCGGGTACGGCGGCGGCGGCCGGAGCATCCTCGGATGCACTCGACCTGGATAAGTTCAAGGGCAAGGTGGTACTGCTCGACTTCTGGGCGTCCTGGTGCGCGCCGTGCAAGGCGTCGTTCCCGTGGATGCAGCGCCTGAACCGGCGCTATCCCCGTTCCGATCTCGTCGTCATCGCCGTCAATGTCGATCACGAACGCAGCCTCGCGGAGCGCTTCCTGGATGCCGAGCGCCCCGATTTTTCCGTGGTGTTCGACCCGATGGGCCGGATCGCCGAGCGTTTCGATGTCCACAGCATGCCCGCCAGCTACTACATCGACCGGTCGGGCCGTGTCCGCTACACCCACGCCGGGTTTCGCGATGGCGACCGTGCCGAAGCCGAGCGCGAGATCTCCACCCTGATCGCCGAACGCTGACCGTTACGAGGCAGACAAGCCATGCAATATCTTCACCTTTCCTTCACGCCCGGCGCGCGTGGCCTCGCCCGGCTGGCGGCGGCCGCCGTGGCGGCCGCGCTGCTGGGCGCCTGCGCCAGTGCCGGACCCAAGCCCTGGGAGCGGGATCTGATGGCGCGGCCCGAAATGGCGCTCGACGCCGCGGCGATAGAAGGCGCCATCGACGATCACATCTATTTCAGCAAGGAGGGTGCCACCGGCGGCCGCGGTACTGGTGGCGGGGGCTGCGGATGCAATTGAACCGCCGCCGCCAGCTTTCGCTCGCCGCGCTCGCCCTCATCGGCGGAACCGGCGCTCATGCCCAGAGCGAACGCCACGAAACCTCGCTGCCGGCGCAGTGGGACTCCGGCCTGCTCTGGTATCAGGAGGACGCCAACCGCATTCGCGATTTGGAAGCCATCGTCAGCGTTCGCCAGCCACTGTCCGAGGACAAGGCCTGGAACGGCAAGCTGACCGTTGATACCGTCTGCGGCGGTTCGCCCATCGGGGCGATTCCCAGCAAGTCGGCACAGAGCTTTGTCACGCCGACCGCAACCAGCCTGAATCCTCCGGTTCCCGTGGTTACCCAGACGACGACCAGCGCGTCGGGCGGCGGCGGAGGAGGCGGCGGCCTCGACAACCTGAGCCTTTGCACCGATCCCGTCCAGAACCAGAAGTACACCATTGCCCCCGGCGCGCTCCCCATCGACCAGTCGTTCCATGACCAGCGGGTTGCCATCAATGGCGGCTTCGACACGGCCGTGGGCCCGCGCAGCCACGTGGCTGTCGGTGGTGCGATATCCCACGAAACCGACTTCTTTTCGCTGTCCGTCAATGGATTGCTCACCCACGACTACAACGATCGCAACACCACCGCGGCGCTTGGCGTCAATCTCGAGGCCGACAGGATCTCGCCGGTGGGCGGAACGCCCGTTGCCGGCAGCCTTTACGGCGATTTCCAAAAGACCGGCGACCAGAGCAAGAAGGTCGAGGACCTGCTGCTGGGGGTGACCCAGGTCGTCAGCCGCCGCTGGATCACGCAGGTGAATGGTTCTCTCGAGCACGCGGGTGGCTACCAGACGGACCCGTACAAGATCGTCACCGAGGTCGATGCGCAGGGTTATGACGCGGCCGGCATCTATCGGTACGAAAGCCGGCCGCAGTCGCGAAATCGCTACGCCCTTTACTGGGACAATAAATACGCATTCGATCGCGACATGCTCGAAGCTTCGCTGCGCCTTACCCGCGACACCTGGGGCATACGGTCCGGGACGGTCGAACTGCGCTACCGGCTGAACCTGGGTGACATGGGCTACTTCGAGCCGCACCTGCGCGGCTACCGCCAGACCGCCGCCGATTTTTTCCGCTTTTACCTCCCGCAAGGCGCACCCTTTACCGGCTACGCGTCCACGGATCCGCGCCTGGGCGGATTCACCGGAGAGACTTTCGGCGTCAAATATGGGCTGCCCGTTGGCGAGACGGGGGAACTGAGCTTTCGCGTGGAGCGCTACTCGCAGCACGCGACCGACAGCTCCAGCGCGCTGGCCGGTCTGCAGGGGCTCGACCTGAGTCCCGGCCTGCACGCATTGATCGTCCAGGCCGGCCTGCGCTTCATGTTCTAGGCCGAATACCCGCGAACATCCGTGACGGCAAAGGGCCCAACGGCCATTGTGCCGATAGAGCAGCGATCCGTCGCCCTTGAGCCGCGGCCCGGGGGAATATTCGCGGGCCGTTTTCTTGCCATGGGGTGCCCGTGCGAGGTGCTTGCGGCTACACCCGATGCAGGGGCGGCGCAGGCGATTGCGCGCCGCGGCGCCGACGAGGCGTGGCGGATCGAGCGCAAGTTCAGCCGCTACCGCAGCGACAGCGTCGTGTCTGCCATCAACGCCAGCGCGGGCACGCCCGTGCACGTCGATGCCGAAACCGGCCGCCTGCTCGATTACGCCGCGCACTGCTACGCGTTGAGCGAGGGGCTGTTTGACGTGACCTCGGGCGTGCTGCGGCGCGCATGGACCTTTGACGGCACCGACCGCCTTCCCGATGCGGCGGCCATCGCGGCCCTGCGGTCCCGCGTGGGCTTTGGGAAACTGCTGCGCGACGGCGATACGGTAACACTGCCGGCCGGCATGGAGATCGACCTGGGCGGCATCGCCAAGGAATACGCCGTGGACCGGGCACTGTCGGCCCTGCAGGATGCAGGCCTGCCGGTGCTGGTCAATTTTGGCGGTGACCTGTGCGCCAACGCGGCACCGAGGCAGCAGCCCTGGCAGGTAGGCGTGGAAAACACGGCACCGGGCGCCGCGCCCGCCATGGTGCTGGAACTCTCGGCCGGCGCCCTGGCAACCAGCGGTGATGCGCACCGGTATGTTGAGCGCCAGGGGGTGCGTTACGGGCACATCCTCGATCCGCGCAGCGGCTGGCCGGTGCAGGGGGCTCCCCGCTCCGTCACCGTTGCCGCAGCCACCTGCATCGAGGCTGGCACGCTCTCGACCATAGCCTACCTGCACGGGGCGGGCGCAGAGGCATTTCTCGACGAAATGGGCGTGCGGCACTGGTGCATACGCTGAGCCCGCCGTCGCGGGGTCAGCAAGCCCCGAAGGCTGTCCGGCCGGCCGTGTGTGCCGCACGGGTCTGCGCGCGAATAAATAATTAATGCCGGTTTAGCAAGGGATAAGAAAGCAATTCCGGCTGCAGATCCCGCGATCCTCGCCACGCTGCTGCAGCGACAATAGGTGATCCCTAGATCGGAATGTCATGTCGTTCCTCGGCGATCCGCCTGCTCTGCGATGTCCCACTCCGGCCAATGAAGCCGAACGGCTGCTGGCCACGCGGGCGTATGAGATCCTGGATACCGCGCCCGACCCGCAGTTCGATGCCATCACCCGGGTCGCCGCGGCGCTGTTCGACGTCCCGGTCGCCCTGATCGCGCTGATGGACAGCGACCGGCTGTGGTTCAAGTCGCGCCTGGGGCTCGATGTCCCGCAACTGGACCGCAGCATTGCATTCTGTGCGCACGCCATCATGCAGCCCGATGCCCTGATGGTGGTAGATGATCTCGCAGGCGACGCGCGTTTTTCGTCGCATCCCCTGGTTGCGGCCGGCCCGGCGGTCCGCTTCTACGCCAGTGCACCGCTGCGCGACGCGGCCGGCCTGGCGATCGGCACGATCGCGGTCCTGGACGTGCGGCCGCGCAGCTTTGGTGCACATGACAGGGCTGCGCTGGCCGACCTTGCCGTCGCCGTGATGACGGCCCTCGAGGGCCACAAGCGCAACCAGCAACTGAGCCGTCTGGCCAGGACCGACCACCTGACGGGCACGGCCAATCGCGCCAGTTTCGATCTTGCGCTCCAACGCAGCGCCGAGCGCTGCGTGGGCGGCTCCGGGCCCGTCGGGCTCCTGATGCTCGATCTGGACAGCTTCAAGCACATCAACGACACCCGCGGCCACGGGGCCGGCGACGCCGTGCTGCGCGAGGTGGGGAGCCGGCTGACGGCACTGTGCCGGCCTGGCGACGTGGTGGCGCGCGTTGGCGGCGACGAATTCGCGATCCTGCTGGGCGCTCCGAGCAATCCCTGCACGGCATCGTCAGTGTCCGAGGAATTGCTCCGGCAGTTGGAAGAACCCATTTTGCTGGCCGATGGCACTGCCGTGCGCGTCAGCGGATCGGTCGGCATCGCGTGTTGCCCCGACGACGCCACCGATCCTCTTGCCTTGCTCGAGGCCGCCGACGCCGCGCTGTACCGTGCCAAGGCACAGGCCGGGCAGCGCTGGGCGATGGCCGGCGCGCCTGCGAGCACGTGTGCCGCACTGCCTGCGATCGCGGCGGCAGGGGCCACGGGACCGATTGCGCTGGTGCGGCGCGAAGACGCGGCGCTGGCCGGAGAGCAGAAGCTGCCGGAGCGCTGCGGCGCCTGCATCGAGGGCATATCCAAGCCTTTTCCGTTCTCGATGGCCTTCCAGCCCATCGTCGATGTGCGCGAGCGTCGCGTCTTTGCGTACGAGGCGCTCGTGCGCGGCCCCGGCAACGAAGGCGCGTACAGCATCCTGGAAAAAGTCACGGCACGCAATCGCTATGCCTTCGACCAGAGTTGCCGAATCACCGCCATCCGACTGGCAACCGAGCTGGGTCTGCACACGTCGGGAGCCAGCCTGTCGATCAACTTCATGCCCGGTGCGATGTACGAGCCGCGCAACTGCATCCGCGCCACCCTGAGCGCGGCGCGCAAGTACGGCTTTCCCCTGGACCGCCTGATCTTCGAGTTGACCGAGGGCGAACAGGTCACCGACAAGGAGAAACTGCGCGAGATCTTCGTGGTCTACGCCGAACAGGGTTTCCAGACCGCCATCGACGATTTCGGCGCCGGCTATTCCGGCCTGTCGCTGCTCACCGAATTCCAGCCCCGCATCATCAAGCTGGACATGCTGCTGATCCGCGACATCGACCGCTTTCCGGCGCGGCTGGCCATCGTGCGCGGCGTGCTCGCCATGTGCCGCGAGCTGGGAATACTCGTGATTGCCGAGGGCGTCGAGACCCTTGCCGAATACCGCGTGCTGGTGGAACTGGGCGTGGTCCTCTTCCAGGGATACCTGATCGCGCGGCCGGCGTTCGAACACCTGCCTGAAGTATCCTACCCGGACGCGTAACAGGCGCGCCGGCTCCGGCACACCGGACCGTCGGCGCGCGCATGCGTCCGGCCCGGCGATTCCTGCAATAACGACCCTTGGCATTCTCTGGGTTAATCGACCCGGATCCGTTGCAGAATCGGCAAGGCGTCAATATCCGGGAGCAGGGCATGACAGAAGGCATTGGCGGCCGGCCCGCTCAGGGGCGGTGGCTGCAACTGGTCTGCGCAGTGGTCTGCATGATGGCCATCTCCAGCCCGCAATACACCTGGACGCTGTTCACCAAGCCGCTGGCTGCCCAGTTGGGCGTGAAGCTGCCTGAACTGCAAATCACGTTCTCGCTGCTCATCGTGCTGCAGACTTTTCTCGCCCCGCTACAGGGGCTTATCATCGACCGCTTCGGGCCGCGCCTGCTGCTTTCGCTGGGCGCCGTCCTGAGCGGCCTGAGCTGGGTGCTCGCATCGCGCGCCGGCTCCATCACGGAGCTCTACCTTACCTACGGGCTGCTGGGAGGCATCGGCACCGGCATCGTCTATATCGGCGCCGTCAGCCAGATGGTCAAGTGGTTTCCCGACCGGCGCGGGTTTGCGGTCGGGATGGCCGCGGCCGGATACGGCTTTGGCGCCATCCTGACCACGATACCCATCTCCGCCGACCTGGCGAGCAAGGGTTACCAGGACACGCTTTTTTCCTACGGCTGGGTGTTTGCCGCCGTGGGCCTGCTTGCCGCCCAGGGACTGCGCCGCCCGCCGGGCGAGCTCGCGGCGCTGCAAAGCGGCCATCGGGAGCAGCTTGCCGGCGTCGCCCCCGGCGTGATGCTGCGCACGCCGCTCTTCTGGCTGCTCTTCCTCATGATGACCATGGTCTCCACCTCCGGCCTCATGGTGATCTCGCAGACCGCGGCGTTTGCCCGCGACTTTGGCGTTGCCGGGGTGATGATCATGGGCATGGCCGCGCTACCGCTCGCCCTCACGGTCGACCGCGTCACCAACGGCCTCACGCGCCCGTTCTTCGGCTGGGTTTCCGACCGTATCGGCCGCGAAAAGACGATGTTCATCGCCTTCATGCTCGAGGGCATCGCCATGTTCGCGTGGCTGCAGTTCCGCGCGGACCCGGTGCTGTTCGTCCTGCTCTCCGGCGTCGTGTTCTTCGGCTGGGGCGAGATCTTCTCCTTGTTCCCCTCGACCCTGACCGACTCCTTCGGGGAGCGTCACGCCACCACGAACTATGGCCTGCTCTACATGGCCCAGGGCGTGGGTTCGATATTCGGGGGGCCGGTCGCAGCGCAGCTGCACGAGTCCACGGGAAGCTGGCTGCCCGTGTTCGGGGTGGTCATCGCCCTGGATATCGGCGCGGCGCTGCTCGCCATCCTGGTGCTGCGGCCCCTGCGCGCGCGCCGCAGCTACGTTTAGGCGCCGGGCGGAACGCCGTCGAAGAACTCCACCTCGCCGGTCTCCAGGGAGTATTCCGCGCCGACGACCAGCAGCCCGTCGGAGTCGATGAGATCCTCGAGGATCTCCGAGCCGTGGCGCAGGTGGTTGGCCGACATGCGGATGTTGGCGCGCACGGCCTGATGCAACAGGGCCGCGGCGTCATGCCGCAGATCCGTCTCCAGCAGCATCCAGACGGCCGGCCGCACCCGGTCGACGATGGAGCGCAGGTTGCGCGACTGGTCCTCGTTGCGCCGTTGCAGCTGCTCGATGGTCGCCTGTATCGCCCCGCACTGCGTATGTCCCAGCACCACCACGAGCCGGGTATTGAACTGCGCCGCGGCAAATTCCACGCTGCCGACCTGCGAGGGCGCCACGATATTGCCCGCCACGCGGATCACGAACAGGTCGCCCAGGCCCTGGTCGAAGACGATCTCGGCGGGCACGCGCGAGTCCGAGCAGCCCAGGATGATGGCGAAGGGTTCCTGATCGGCGACGAGCTTGTGCCGCCGCGCTCCGCCGGCAACGCCGTCCTGGTTGCGTATTTCCGCGACGAACCGGCGGTTGCCCTCGCGCAGCAGCTCCAGGGCTTCAAGGGCGGGGATCATGCGTGCGGCCCTGCAGGCCCGACCGATGCGGCGTAATGCCCCGCTGCGCCGGGATGCGTGGCGCTCGATCGTCCAGGGCAGTGCCGCGATTGCATGCGCTGCCTTCCTATAGGCCGAGACAGACGTACTTCGTGGTCAGGTACTCGTCGATCCCATGGTGCGACCCTTCCCGGCCGAAGCCCGACTGCTTGATGCCGCCAAAGGGCGCAACCTCGGTGGACATGATGCCCACGTTGACGCCCACCATGCCGTACTCCAGGCGCTCGGCCAGCCGCATCACCCGGCTGAGGTCGCGCGCATAAAAATACGCGGCGAGTCCGAACTCCACCGCATTGGCTGCGGCAATCGCCTCGTCATCGCTGGCGAAGGAAAAGACCGGTGCCACCGGGCCGAAGGTCTCCTCGCGCGCCACGAGCATGTTGTCGCGCACGCCCGACAGCACCGTGGGCTGGAAGAAGGTGCCGCCCAGCGCATGCCGGTGGCCGCCAGCCTCGATGCGCGCCCCCTTGGCCAGCGCATCGGCGACATGGGCCTGCACCTTGTCGAGCGCCGCGGCGTCGATCAGCGGCCCCTGCTGCACGCCGTCTTCGAAGCCCGGGCCCACCTTGAGCAGCGAGGCGCGCGCTGCCAGCTTGGCGACGAATGGCCGGTAGACTTTTTCATGCACCAGGAAGCGGTTGGTGCACACGCAGGTCTGTCCGGCGTTGCGGTATTTGGAGGCCAGTGCCCCTTCGACCGCCGCATCGATGTCGGCATCCTCGAAAACGATGAAGGGTGCGTTGCCGCCCAGCTCCAGGGACAGTTTCTTGAGCGTGGGCGCGCACTGCTGCATGAGTATGCGGCCCACTGCCGTCGAACCGGTAAAGGAGAGCTTGCGCACGACGGGCGAGTCGCATAGCGCCTTGCCAACGGCAATGCTGTTGTCGGCGTCGGCCGTGACGATGTTGAACACGCCCGGCGGGATGCCCGCTCGCGCCGCCAGCACCGCCAGCGCCAGCGCGGACAGCGGCGTCTGCTCGGCCGGCTTGACGACCACCGTGCAACCGGCTGCAAGCGCCGGTGCGATCTTGCGGGTGATCATGGCATTGGGAAAGTTCCACGGCGTGATCGCCGCGCACACGCCTACCGGTTCGCGCAACACCAGCAGGCGGCGGTCCGTCCAGGGCGATGGAATGGTCTCGCCATAGATGCGCTTGGCCTCCTCGGCGAACCACTCCACGAAGCTCATGCCATAACCGATTTCGCCGCGCGCCTCGGCCAGCGGCTTGCCCTGTTCGGCCGTCAAGATCCGCGCCAGGTCCTCTGTGGCCGCGATGCACAGGTCGAACCAGCGCCGCAACAGCACGGAGCGCTCCTTGGCGGTCCTGGCACGCCAGGCCGGGTAGGCGCGCTCGGCTGCCGCAATGGCCTGCTCGGCCTCGCGCGCGCCGCAATTGGCAACCTGTGCCAGCTTGCCGCCGTCGGCAGGATTGATGACATCGAAGCGTCCGAGGGATCCATCGAGCCAGGCGCCGTCGATATAGGCTTGTGACTTGAGTAGTTCGCCATCCTCCAGGGGTGGCATGACGCTCGCGCAGTGCAGCATGGTCATCTCCGTTGCGCGCCCGTTGCGCCGCGGCACATTCGCGCAGCCGCGAATTTCCCCGGTAGTGTCATGGGCACATGCAAAAGGATAGCTCACGTGGCCCGGCCGTTCGGGGGTACCGAGCCGGGGCTATCCGACTGAATGGGAATGGTTGCGCGGCCGGCCAAACCGTGAGCGCCGGCCCATGCAGTGGGCAAAGGCAGGCGCTTGCAAACGTTTGCGCACTCCATGGGCAGCTTTGGGGCATGGGCCATATTGGGGCACTTCCGCTTGTATGGACAATATTCCCCGAAGAAAATGCCACCCGATAGTGCCACTTGCCGATTGCAATGCAATATCAAACGTTTGCACTGATCAATATGCGCGGGGTTCGATAATCGGCTAATGTTCGGCACGATCCACCACAGACCGGAAATAAATAACGGCGAACACCGGTGGATAGCGGGTAAACACGGAATTTGAAGTTGGGAGGCATGGGGGATGGATTACGCGCAGCAACAGCGCAACCCGGCAAAACACCTGGTCGGCTTCACGCTGGTGGTTCTTTTGCACGTGGTTATCGTTTACGCCCTCGTAAACGGCTTGGCCCGCAATCTTGTCGAAATTGCCAAGAAGCCTTTCGAGACACAGATCGTCAAGGAAGTGAAGGCCCCGCCGCCGCCGGAGGCGCCGCCGCCGCCGCCGCCCAAGCTGGATATTCCGCCGCCGCCGTTCATTCCGCCGCCGGAAATCCAGATCGCCGTTCCCGTGCAGGCCAACACGATTTCCCAGGTTACGAACAAGGCGCCGCCGCCCGCGCCGCCCCCGGTCATCAAGCCGGTTCAGCGCGTGGCGACGCCGGCATCCATCGACCGCAACACCTGCTCGGCGGGGCCCGAACCGGCGTATCCCATGGCGTCGCGGCGCAACCAGGAAGCCGGGACGCTGGTGATGCGCATCCAGATCGACGCGGGGGGGAACCCGGCCAAGGTCGAGGTCACGCGATCGAGCGGACACCCGCGACTGGACGAGGCGGCAAAGTCCTGGGCGATCACCTGCAAGTTCAAGCCGCAGACCATCGACGGTGCGCCCGTAGCCGGATGGGCTACGCAGGCGTACACGTTCAATCTGCGGGACTAGTTTTTTTCGTCGGAAAAATTCCGCGCATGTTCGAAGGAGGGGGTATGTTGTCTCGTAAACGTTGGATCGCCTTACTGGCGACGGTAATGTTGGGTGCCGGCACCGCCATGGCGGTCGGCACGTTCACGCAGGCCGCATCGGCGCAGGCCGCCGAGGCGGGCAAGGACGCACCCGCGGCCACGCCGGCACCGCCGCCGCCCGTGATCGAAAACGGCAAGGAAGTCGTCGACAATCCCTACGGCCTCGACGCGCTCTGGAAGGGTGGCGACTTCGTCGCCCGCGGAACGCTGATCATCCTGATCATCATGTCCCTGGGCACGTGGTACATCATGTTCACGAAGTTCTTCGAGCAGTTCAAGCTGGGCCGCCAGGCCAGCGCGGCGCGCGGTTCGTTCTGGTCGGCCGGCAGCATCAAAGACGGCATCGCCAGCCTGAGCGACGGCAGCCCGTTCCGCTATATCGCCGAGACCGGTGTCAGCTCGACGACCAAGCACGAGGGCGCTGTCCTGGAGCGGATCGACCTCAACAGCTGGATCTCGATGTCGATCCAGCGCGCCATCGACAATGTCCAGAGCCGGCTGCAGGATGGCCTGGCGTTCCTGGCAACCGTGGGTTCCACCGCCCCGTTTGTCGGGCTGTTCGGCACGGTGTGGGGCATCTATCACGCCCTCACCGCGATCGGCATTGCCGGCCAGGCCTCCATCGACAAGGTGGCGGGTCCCGTGGGTGAGGCGCTGATCATGACCGCCTTCGGCCTGGCGGTGGCCGTTCCCGCCGTGCTGGGCTACAACTTCCTGGTACGGCGCAACAAGGTGGCCATGGAGAGCGTGCGCTCCTTCGGCGCCGATCTGCACCTGGTGCTGCTGGGCCAGACCACGGGCAAGCCCGGCAAGTAGCCGCGGCAAAATCAAATGAGCGGGACGGTTCCATCATGGGAATGAACATCGGTCAGGAAGGTGGCGACGAGGACGAGGTCAATTCGTCCATCAACACGACGCCACTGGTCGACGTCATGCTGGTGTTGCTGATCATCTTCCTGATCACGATTCCGGTCGTGCTTCACGAAATACCCGTGCAACTGCCCAAGGAGAGCAACCAGGCCTCCAAGACCAAACCCGAGAACATCACCATTTCCGTGAACAAGGACGGCGATGTCTTCTGGGGGCAGACGCTGGTCAACGACAACGAAGCGCTGGTCGAACGCCTCAAGAAGGAGGCGGTGAAGAATCCGCAGCCCGAGATCCACATCCGCGGCGACCTGAATGCGCGCTATGAGTCGATAGGGCGCGTGGTTTTCGACTGCCAGCGCGCCAGCATCGTCAAGGTGGGGTTCATTCTCGAACCGCCGCCGAAAGGATAGCAACCATGGCCATGCAAGTCGGCGGGAGCAACCCGAACGATCCGGACGTGATGGTGGACATCAACACCACGCCGCTGATCGACGTGATGCTGGTCCTGCTAATCATGCTCATCATCACCATCCCCATCCAGATGCACTCGGTGAACCTGAACATGCCGGTCGGCCATCCGCCGCCGCCGCCCACCCCTCCGGTGGTGATCCAGGTGGATGTCGACTTCGACGGCACCATCTTCTGGAACGGCGCCACCATCGCCGATCGCAAGGCCCTGGAAGCGAAGCTGCAGGAGGTTGCCAGCCTTCCCGAGCAGCCCGAGATCCACCTGCGTCCCAACAAGCTGGCGCAGTACCGCTTCGTGGCCGAAGTGATGGCCTCGGCGCAGCGCCTGGGCGTCAACAAGATCGGCCTCGTGGGCAACGAACAGTTCGTCAAGTAGCTGGCAAGAAAGGTCTGTGATGCGCAACTCCGTTTTGTCTCCCCGGCGCGTGCTTGCGGCTGTGCTGTCCCCGGCGGTCCTTTTCGCGGCAATCGCCGTCCCGCTTGCGGGCCTTACGCTGCCGGCGCGCGCCGACGATGCGCCGGCCGCCGCGGCCAAGGACACCGTGCGCGCCGAGGTCGGAAAGCCCCTGCAGGAGGCCCAGACCCTGATGGCCGCCAAGAAGTACAAGGACGCGCTGGCCAAGGTCAAGGAAGCCGAGGCGGTTGCCAACCGCACGCCGTACGAGAACTTCGTGATCGACCGCGTGCGCGGCTCGGCCGCGGCCAACGACGGTCAGGATGAACTCGCCCTGAGTTCCTTCGAGTCCGTGGTCAACAGCGGGCGCCTGCCGCCGGCCGACCAGCTCAAGATCGTCCAGGCCATTGCCGTAACCTATTACAACAAGCTCAAGAACTATCCCAAGGCGGCCTTGTGGGCCACGCGCTACATGAAGGACGGCGGCACCGATCCCACCGCCCAGGACCTGCTCATCAATTCCCACTATCTGGGCGGCGAGTACAGCGAGGCGGCGGCACAACTCAAGAAGCTCATCGAGGCCGACGAGGCTGCCGGCCGCACGACCACCGAGCAGCACATCCTGCTGCTGCTTACCTGCTACCAGAAGCTCAAGGACGGCAACGGCTCCTCGGCCATGCTCGAGAAGCTGCTGATTTCCTATCCGAAGAAGGAATACTGGGAGCAGGCCATCAGCCACCTCCAGCACAAGGCCGCATTTGCCGAGCGCATGGACCTGGACCTGCTGCGGCTGCGCATGGCGCTGGGCGATCTCAAGCGCGATGCCGACTACATGGACATGGGCCAGCTCTCGCTCGAGGCGGGCTATCCCATCGAAGCCAAGAAGGCCATCGACCAGGGTTTCGCGTCGGGTGTCCTGGGCAAAGGCCCGGATGCGGAGCGCCACAAGCGCCTGCAGGCCCTGATCAACAAGGAAGCGGCCGTTGACATAAAGACCATCGATTCGGGCGACGTCGATGCCGAGAAGGCCAAGACGGGCGACGGGCTGGTCAACGCCGGATTCAATTACGTGCTCAACGGCAAGTTCGAGAAAGGCCTGGGTCTCATGGAGCAGGGCATCAAGAAGGGCGGCCTGCGCCACACCGAGGATTCCAAGCTGCACTTTGGCATCGCCCTGCTGCTGGCCGGCGACAAGGCGCGGGCGGTACAGGTACTGCGCTCGGTGCAGGGCAACGATGGTGTTGCCGACATCGCCCATCTATGGGCGGTGCACGCCGGCAAGGTCTGATCGGCCGCACGGCGCCACCGCCTCAGTAGGCCCATAGCGGGCCGACGCCGGAGCCGCTGGTCAGGGTGATGTTCCAGCCCTCGAGCCCGACAAAGACGGGCCGGCCAAAGAAGAACGGCATGCCCCAGTCGATACCGCCCGTGGAATTGGGCTTGCCGCTGCCGGCGGCGCCCAGGCTGGCGAAAGCCGTGTTGTTGCCGCCGCCGGACGGGAACAGGACCGTGCTGGCATTGGCGATCGTGAAGCTGAATGTATTGGTTGAGCCGGTCTGAGTGCTATTGAAACTTCCGCCGGAGTAGCCGGTGCCCATGCTGCCCCGCTGGGTGGCCCCGAGGGTGATCACGTCGGCCGGGTTGCCGCCCGATGCGGCGACGACGGGCAGGAACCAGCCCAGGGTCGGGTCCGTCGGAATATTGGTGCCGGGAATGTAGATGCCGTTGGATCCGCTGTCCAGGAAGCTGTTGCCGTAGGCCGTGGCATTGAACGTGTATCCACCCGTGACGCTGGTGATGGTGCTGAAGAAGTCGCCGGTGCTGTCGGCCAGGTAGATCTGCGCGCCGGGGCTGACCGTGCTGGTCTGATTGTCGGACTGGGTGTTGATGCCGAAGGTGAGCGTTCCCCGGAGGTTGAGCGCGCCGGTGGCAGAGGCGAGAGCGGGAATCTGCAGCAGCACCCCGTTGAAGTCCGCGGTGAATGCGCTGACCGGATTGGTTGCCTGGTCGGTGAGCGCCGCCGTGGACTCCGCGCAGGTCGTTGTGCTGGGGCAACTGTAATAAAGCGTGTTGGCTGCGTAGGTCGTGCATACCTGCCCGCAGTCCTGGTTGAAGACGCCGATGCCGAGCACCCCATTGGCCCCGAAACTGATGACGTCATTGAGCACGTGGGTGGAGGTTGACGAACAAGTGGACGGAACCGAGAAGGACGATGCGTCGCCGATGACCTGGATCGGGATGTTGCCCGCAAACTCCCCGGCCAGTTTCACGTCCGCACGGTGCATCGACCCCCAGGAATAGCCATCGGCAAATTGTATGCATTCGATGAGCGGGCCCGAGCCGGTGGTGATGGCCGGCAGCGAAAGGGTGCTGCTGACCACGGACGACATCAGGCGCAGGCCGTTGGAACCGGTGTCGACGAGCACGTGATCGATGGTCTGGCACGTGGTCGTTCCCGGCTTGCACACGGTTACGGACGTGAACGGCACATTTGCGGCGCCGATGACAAAGACCGACGGCGCGGCGCCCGATGAACCGGCGGGCACGCCGTAGGCGCACGGGCCGGCGTCCAGTATCACCGGCACGCTGTTGCCGGTGGTGGGCACTGCAAGGGCGGGCAGGCTCGCCGTGCAGGAGGCGATCTGTTGGGTAATGGCCGTGCCGGCAGAGTTGGCGTTATTGGATCCCGCGCCGCCGCCGCAGGACGCGGCCAGCGCGCACATGGCCACCGCCGCCAGCAGTGGGGCCCGCCGGCCGCTGAAGAATTTACTGTATTTCATCTGTGGTTACCCCGGCAGGAAGCGCATCGGCAAGGTAGGCGCGGCCGTGAAACGAGCGCACGTGGCCGGAGGATTCGAATACGAGATTATTCGTCTGCACGGCAAGGTGCGAACGAACACCCGGCTGGTGCTGGACGGACGCCAGCTTTGCAAAATGAATCCCCAGGATCTGCTGCAGGTTGGGCATGGTGGGACCGTGCCAGGACACGGCAAAAACCTGCCCGGCCGGGGAGAGGTACTCGCGCACGAGTCCGTTCATCCCGTTGGTCAGTTCGTGAACCGTGTAGGCAGGATGGCTGACCTGGCGCACGCTGGCGTGAACCTGCACGCGGTCGGATTCGACCGAGGCGGCGCCCTCGCCCAGGGCGGCGTATGCCGGTGCGCCGCCCAGCGCAGCGGCCAGGCTGATACCGGCAAGCGCGGACGAGAACGCGGCCGCGCGGCGGGTACGCCGGCCGCCCTGCGTTGGTACGCTGCCCGCGCTAGATGAGGGTGAATTCACTGCACGACCTTTCTGGTGGGTGGCTGCCGGGGTCCTGATTGCCGGGGCAAGGCCGACTTGGCGCCGCGGACGACAAGCCAACGGGCCGCCGACGGATTCGCACATGGTGCCGCAAAGCGGACCTGCACCGTGCGGCAAATTGCGCCGGCAGAGTGCCCGATACTAAAGGCTCCATCGGTCGCCCGCGGGCCCGTAGACGCAGAGCCCTGAAGTTAATTGAAAATTTCCGTAACCGGCTCGCGTGAACCGGGTCATCCACAGGTCATTCTCCCTACCGGGCATGTGGGCAGCCGCTCGCGGGCGGCCTGGCCGAACGGCCCGGCGGGAGCCGCCGGGGGGGCCACATCGATGGCAATTCGGCGCATATGCGGTGCCTGTGCCATCAGTTGCCAGCGATTACAATAGTGGATCCCGGCCTGGACCCGATTCTGCGGCCACATTGGAGCCAATATGCAGCGCGATCCCCACATCAGCCAATCGCAGAACAGCAATGCGGCGCTCATGGCGCGGCGCCGCGCGGCCATGCCGCGGGGTTCGGGCCAGACGTACGAGGTATTCATCGAGCGCGCCCTCAACGCCGAGGTCTGGGACGTCGAAGGCCGCCGTTATATCGATTTCGCGGGCGGCATCGCCGTGCTCAACACCGGCCACCGCCATCCGCAGATTGTCGAGGCCGTGAAGGCCCAGCTCGACAAGGTCCACCACACCTGCTTCCAGGTGGTGGCCTACGAGCCGCTGGTGGAACTGGCCGAGCGCCTGAACGCACTGGCGCCGGGCAATGCGCCCAAGAAATCGTTCTTCGTCACCACCGGCGCCGAGGCCGTGGAAAACGCGGTCAAGATCGCCCGCGCCCACACCCAGCGCCCGGGCGTCATCGCCTTTGGCGGCGGCTTTCACGGCCGCAGCATGCTCACGCTTGCGCTTACCGGCAAGGTCGCGCCGTACAAGGCCGGTTTCGGCCCATTCCCGGCCGAGATATTCCATGCGCGCTTTCCCTCGGCGCTGCATGGCGTGAGCATTGCCGATTCGCTGGCATCGATAGAACACATCTTCAAGAACGACATCGAACCCGAGCGCGTCGCCGCCATCATCGTCGAGCCGGTGCAGGGCGAGGGCGGGTTCTACGTCGCGCCCACCGAATTCCTCGTTGCTCTGCGCGCCCTGTGCGACAAGCACGGCATCGTCTTCATCGCCGATGAAATCCAGTCCGGCGCGGGCCGCACCGGCACCTGGCTGGCGATAGAACACTCCGGCGTCATCCCCGACCTGATCACCATGGCCAAGTCGCTTGCCGGCGGCTTTCCCATTGCCGCCGTCATCGGCCGCGCCGACATCATGGACGCGCCCAATCCGGGCGGCCTGGGCGGCACCTACGCCGGCAATCCGCTGTCCGCGGTAGCCGCCCTGGAAGTGATCAAGATCTTCGAGCGCGAGAACCTGCTGGCGCGTTCGCGCGCCGTCGGCGAGCGCCTGCTCGCGGGCCTGCAGGCGATAGCCCGCAAGCACCCGGCCGTGGGGGAGGTGCGTGGCCTGGGCGCCATGGTTGCCATGGAACTCTTCGAGGCGGGCAAGCACCATTCGCCCGATGCGGAACTTACCAAGCGGTTGTGCGCCGAGGCGCTCAAACGCGGCCTGGTGATGCTGTCCTGCGGCTCCTATGGCAACATCATCCGCGTGCTGGTGCCCCTTACGGCATCGGACGCGATCATCGACGAAGGCTTGAAGATCCTCGCCGATTCGTTCGATGCCGTGGCCCAGGGCTGATCGCCCGGCACGGCTACTGCCTGCTTTGCGGCCGACCGCCGCATCCGGGCATTTTCCGTCCGCTTTGCGGAATTGCCGGCCGTAAGTCCGGTCCAAGCGCCTGCAACGTTTCCCCGGCATCGGCCTAGCCACGTGCCCCACCTGACGTTGCGGGCGCCGGATGCCTTGCCGTGCCGTCTTTGCCGGTAAGAATCTGGGCATCCGGGCGACCAAGCGTGGCGTGGCCGGACTTGTTGACCTACGGCCACTGCCTGTAAGAATCCGCAAGTTTGGGCGACCAAACATCCGCGGCTTGGTTTTTTCCGCACATCGGGAGAATGGCATGGGATTGCAAAGGCGATTTTGGCTGGCGGCGGGTTCGGCGGCGGCGATCGGCCTGGTCATTGGTCGGCTGGCGCGCGGCGCATCGGGCGGGGCGTCATTTGCCGTGCCGGCGGCAGCGACCGCGGCCGCTCATTTCGAGGTCGAGCACACGGAGGACGAATGGCGCAAGCTGCTGACGCCCGAACAGTTCGACGTGCTCCGCCGCGAAGGCACGGAGCGCGCGTTCACCAGCGCGCTCAATCATGAAAAGCGCAAGGGCATCTTTGCCTGTGCCGGCTGCCAGCTGGCGCTCTTTTCCTCGGCCACCAAGTTCGACAGCGGTACCGGGTGGCCCAGCTTCTGGCAGCCCCTGGAACACGCGGTGGAAACCACCCAGGACAACAGTTTCGGGTGGAGACGCACCGCCGTGCACTGCCGCCGTTGCGGCGGCCACCTGGGCCATGTCTTCGACGACGGCCCGCAACCCACCGGCCTGCGCTATTGCATGAACGGCGTGGCCCTGAATTTCAAACCCGAGGGAGAATCGTCATGACAACACCAGTATCGGCCGCCACCAAGCGCGGCTGGCTCGGCCGCAACCTTGCACCCGGCGCAGCCATTGCAGCCATTGCTGCCGCTGCTGCCGCACTGGCATTGCTGCTGGAACCCCTTGCCAGCATCGCCGCCGAAGATGCGGTGGTGATTCCCGCCCCGGCTGTCGACGCGCCGCTGGCGGCGGGACATCGCTCCGAGACCATCGTTCTGGCCGGCGGTTGCTTCTGGGGCGTGCAGAAAGTGTTTCAGCATGTGCGCGGCGTGGAACGTGCTGTTTCCGGTTACGCGGGCGGCAGCGCTGGCACGGCCGACTACGATACCGTCAGCACGGGACGTACCGGACATGCGGAATCGGTGCAGGTCACGTTTGACCCATCCGTCGTCAGCGTTGGCACGCTGCTGCGCGTCTATTTTTCCGTGGCGCACAATCCCACCGAAGTCGATAAGCAGGGTCCCGACCATGGAACGCAGTACCGCTCGGAAATTTTCACCACCAATGATGAGCAAAAGCGCATAGCAGCGGCCTACATACGTCAACTGGACGGTGCCGGCGTTTACGGGCGGCCCATTGCCACGCGAATCGAGGCGCTGGACCGATTCTATGCGGCCGAGAACTATCACCAGGACTATGCCACGCTGCATCCGGACAGCGGCTACATCGCGCATTTTGACCTGCCCAAGGTACGCAACCTCGAACGCCTGTTCCCGCAGCAGTTTCGTGCGGACCCCGTTCTGGTGGCGGCGGCAGGTTCCGGCACTGGGCGTTGAAGCCGGCGTTGACTATCGCCAAGTGCCGTGCCTACAATGATTTCGAAACCGGTACCACCGGTTCCGCACTGGCGTTTCTTCTGATGCGCCAGAAATCCGCGTGAGCAGGCGCCCCGTCGATCGATGCTCACCGGGAAGCTGAAAAGGCCCCGTTCGCGGGGCCTTTTCTTTTTTGCTGTCCATGCCCGGCGCACTCCGGTCAGCGCGTCAGTCCCATGTACAGCGACGGCAGCTGCTCCGGCAGGCGTTCCACCTTGTCGATCACGCGGTAGTTGCGCGGGCCGAAGATGCGCGAGACGTATTCGTCGGCGTGCGGATCGAGCGACAGGCAGTAGCTCGTCACGCCCGTGCGGGCCAGCGCCTCCACCGCCTTGCGCGCGTCGTAGCGCAGGTATTGCGGATCGCGCACGTCCACGTCGGCGGGTTCTCCATCGGTGAGCACCAGCAGCAGCCTGCGCCCCTCCGGACAGCGCTGCAGCAGGCTGCCGGCATGGCGCATGGCGGCGCCCATGCGCGTTGACAGTCCGCTGGCCATGCCCGCGAGGCGCGCCCGGGCGGGCTCATCGTAGGGCGCGTCAAAATCCTTGAAGCGCTGGTAGCGCACGTCGTGGCGGCCGTCCGAGGAGAACCCATGGATGGCGAACGGATCGCCGATGCGCTGCATCGCGTCGGCCAGGAGCACGCTGGCATCGCGCGCCAGGTCGAGCACGCTCTGCTCGGAGCCGCGCACCTTTTCCTGGGTCGACTGCGACAGGTCGATGAGCAGCAGCACGGCAAGATCGCGGCGCTTGCGGACGTCGCGCATCATGATGCGGGTGTCCGGCTGGCCGTGCTGGCGCAACTGGACCAGCGACGCTATTGCCGCATTCAGGTCGATGTCGTCGCCTTCCTCCAGCCGGCGCAGGCGCTGCACGCCCTGCGGCTGCAGCGTTTCGATCAGGCGCTTGAGGCGGCCCACCAGCGGCTTGTGCCGCGCCACCACGGTGTCGATGAGCGCAGGGTCGCCCTGTGGTGCGCGCGGCTCCAGCACCGTTACCCAGCCGGGTCGCTCCACCTGGATCTGATAGTCCCATTCAGGATAGTGGTGCGGCTCCGGCGTGGGCTCCTTGCCCTCGCTCGCGTTGTACGAGACGCCGTGATCCTCGTACGGAAAGAGCTCGGTCGACAGCACCCAGATCTCCTGGGCGTCGTCGCCGGCCGTCTCCACATCGGTCTCGTTGATGAACTCCATCAGGTTGACCTTGCGGCGCACCTGTCCCTGCATCCAGGGCAGGACCTCGGCGCCCGGACCGTCCGTGGCCTCGTCAAATTCCCAGATATAGCGGTTGTCGTCTCGGTAGGGCGCGCGTACCAGGTCGGTTCGCGGGTTGTAGGCGGGCAGACGTCCCTTGCCGGCAGCCGCTGCGGAGTCGCCGCCGCCGGCTGCCAGACTGGCGAGCTCGGCGCCGATCTCCCAGGAAATGGCGTTGTCGTCCAGGCGTTCCTGCGCGGCTGCCAGCAGCCGGCGGCCGGTGCTGGCCAGGATTCCGGCGTCGGCAAAATCCGGATCCAGCAGTGCGCGCGCCAGTCGGCTCAGGTGCTCGGCCCAGGTGTCCCCGGCGGCTGCACTCACCTGGTGGAATTGCGCCCAGATCGGCCGCAGCCCGGGAAATTCCCGGATGGCCAGCGTCTCTACGCGGGCATCCTCGACCAGGCTGATGAAGGCCATCTGCAGCGGCGTGAGCCCTTCGGCCGACAGGGCGCTGCGCGTATAGACCAGGTGCGCGGCGGCGTGGGCGGCGGCGGCACGGTACAGGGCGAGTCCGCTGGCGCCGGCCGTATCGTCATAGGCGTCGGGAAGATGGATCAGGCGATCTTCGATATACGGGCGGTAACCGTCGCGGGATTCGAAATCGCCGGACGTGGGGCGCAGGAAAAAGTCCCGGCCCCAGAGCGCCCTCAGGTACATCGCCAGGCGGCGCTGCACGTCGACAAACAGCGTGCCCTTGCGCTCCTGCTGCAGTACCGCCAGCGACTCGGGCGATTCGAGTCCGAAATACCGCACCTGGGCGGCGAAGTCCGCGCGGTGCGCCTGCGCGCCCCACTGCGCCCAGCGCCGCAGGCCTCCCAGCGTGAGCTGCCCCAGAAGGACCTCGAGCTGTCCCAACAGCGGCCGCACGCCGCGCGGAACCTGGGCCAGCAGGGTTTCGAGCAGGTGCAGGTATCCCTGGAACAGCTGGTATTCGCCCAGGCGCCGTGCGGCAATAGGGCTCGAATCGATGATGGCCGCCACCACGGTGGCGCTGGTCTTGGAAATGCTGCGCAGCGCGGTATCGATGAGGTCGACGACCGCTTCTTCGCCCAGTTCCTTGGCCACGGCCGGCGCCTCCTGCAGGAAGCTGGACACCAGTTCGGGACCGCGTCCCAGCGCATGCAGCGCACGCGCGCCCTTGAGATAGACCGATTCGAGGCCTCGCGCCGAGAAGCTGCGGGCCGCCTCGTACCAGCAGGCGCGCAGGATTTCCTGCGCGTGCGGCCCCAGGGGTTCGGCCAGGTCGGCGAAGTCGTCGAGGTCGATCGCCATGGCGGCCCGGCCGTATCAGAAGTACGTGGTGACGGCGGCGTCCAGGGCGTCCCGCATGTCGGGATCGTCGGTTATGGGCCGCACCAGCGTCATGCGGCAGGCGTCGACCGGCGCAACGCCGCGTGCGATGAGCGAACCGGCGTAGACGAGCATGCGCGTGGAAATGCCTTCGTCGAGCCCGTGGCCCTTGAGGTTGCGCGCACGCTCCGCTATGGACACCAGCTTGCCGGCGACATCGAGTCCGGCGCCCGACTCATGCGCGACGATCTCCTGTTCGATGGCATGCGCCGGATACGTGAAATCGAGCGCGCCGAACCGCTGCTTGGTGGACTGCTTGAGGTCCTTCATCAGCGCCTGGTAGCCGGGGTTGTACGAGACGACCAGCTGGAAATCGGCATGGGCCTGCACCACCTCGCCCTTTTTTTCGAGGGGCAGCACGCGTCGCGTATCGGTGAGGGGGTGGATGACCACGGTCGTGTCCTGCCGGGCCTCGACCACTTCGTCCAGGTAGCAGATTGCACCGATCCGGGCGGCCAGCGCCAGGGGGCCGTCCTGCCAGCGCGTGCCGCTGGCGTCGAGCAGGAAGCGGCCGACCAGGTCCGATGCGGTCATGTCCTCGTTGCACGACACGGTCACCAGCGGCTTGCCCAGCTTCCAGGCCATGTATTCGACGAACCGGGTCTTGCCGCAGCCCGTGGGTCCCTTGAGCATCATGGGCATGCGCACCGTGTAGGCGGCCTGGAACAGGCTTACCTCGTCGGCCACGGGGCGGTAATAGGGTTCGCGGGTGACGCGATACTGGGTAGCGCGATCGTCGGTTGTCATGGGGCGTTTCGCCGGGGATTGGTGCGTTGTTCGTGGGGGGCAATTCAGCCGTCAGCCTCACCCAGACCCTCTCCCGCAGAGCGGGAGAGGGAACTGCTTGGGTTCGGACCCAGGGCAAAGGGATGCGACTACGGCTCTCCCGTCCCGCGGGCCGGCGTGAGGGTCGGCGCGGTCCTAGACCGTCTTCCCGCGGTAGACCACCATCGAGGCGCCCTGCGACTGGGTCTTGTTGTTGTAGCCGATCAGCCGGACGTGATGGGTCGGATGCAGCTTGTGGCAGGCGTCGACCTCGGCCAGGATGCGCGTGACATCGGTCTCGCCGAACATCGGCAGCTTCCACATGTACCAGTAGGAACCGATCATGTGCTCGGGCTCGGTGTGTTCGACGGCCGGGTTCCAGCCCTGCTTGACGATGTACTCGACCTGCGTGCGGATCTCGTCCTTGGTCATGGCCGGGAGGTACGAGAAAGTTTCGAACTTGCGGCTGGCCGGGTCGGACAGCTTGGAGGTGTAGTCCTGGATTTCGCTCATAGTCGTGCTCCAAATTTTGTTTTTTAGGGGATCTCAGCGATGCGCCACGTCGAGCTTGTCCACCGTATCGAATTCGAACTTGATTTCCTTCCAGGTTTCCATGGCGATCCGCAGTTCCGGGCTCGAACGCGCCGCCGCGGTGAGGATGTCCTTGCCTTCTTTTTCTATCTGCCGGCCCTGGTTGCGCGCGGCCACGCAGGCCTCGAGGGCTACGCGGTTGGCCGCGGCGCCTGCCGCATTGCCCCAGGGGTGGCCCAGGGTGCCGCCGCCAAACTGCAGTACCGAATCGTCGCCAAAAATGGAAACCAGCGCGGGCATGTGCCACACGTGGATGCCGCCGGAGGCCACCGCGAACGCGCCGGGCATCGAACCCCAGTCCTGGTCGAAGAAGATGCCGCGTGAACGGTCTTCCTTGATGTAGCGGTCGCGCAGCAGGTCGATCCAGCCCAGCGTCGAGGCCCGGTCGCCTTCGAGCTTGCCCACCACGGTGCCGGTGTGCAGGTGATCGCCGCCCGAGAGGCGCAGCGCCTTGGTGAGGACGCGGAAGTGGATGCCGTGGTGCGGGTTGCGGTCGAGCACGGCGTGCATGGCGCGGTGGATGTGCAGCAGCATGCGGTTCTTGCGGCACCAGTTGGCCAGGCCCGTGTTGGCG